>Ga0207433_10000199_pt1 | contig 143851 bp, 132 predicted proteins | sample YelNatPaOPGAMG01_FD_187559 | JGI IMG/M metagenome (GOLD analysis project Ga0207433, IMG submission 187559) | Hot spring thermophilic microbial communities from Obsidian Pool, Yellowstone National Park, USA - OP-RAMG-01 (SPAdes) (version 3) | ecosystem: Environmental > Aquatic > Thermal... | reverse complement strand
ATTGGTGGGGGATGAGAACCTTTGAAGCTTTCTCCTTCAGATGATACAAATCAAGTGTATAATGGCTCGATGGAAATACCGCTTGCCTCAATCCACTAATCCAAAAAGCTCCATCACTTAGCAAGTGGACAGAATCCCCACTATTAAGCCCTGAAATACGAAAATGCGTGTATAGTCGCTCTCCAAATTCATTAACATCTTCCACTTGAGCATACACACTGCGTTGAATTGTCCGTTTCCGCTTTTTACCAACCATCTCTACTCCACGAAACATTACTCCCAGGGGAGTGAACAAAAAATCTCTCCAAGCAAACCAATCTACTTCCCATGTGAAATATTAATTACTTCTCCATTTCTCTTTCGAATAACAATTTCTGCAACCCCACCAACAACATTGTTGCTTGGGAAATTACCATAAACTATCCAATGCCCATCTATTAAAATAGCACTAAACAGTTTCTCTTTCTCAATTATCTCCTTTCCATAAACTTTAGAAAGGATCACAATAGCTATTTCAATAGCTGTCTCGGAATCAGGAACAACACCATTGTGGGGAATATAGTTGTGCTGTTCCTTTTTTAAAACTCTATCAAGGTACTTCGTGTAGTAGTTACGAAACCACTTTTCTCTTATAGTATCATTCTGTGCTATCGCATCTGTACTAAAAACAAAAATCAATAAAAATATAAAAAATATTAATGTATTTAGTTTTAGGGGCAATCGCATGGTACTTCTCCTTCACCTTTTTAGGATAGGGTAAATTTATAGTCTTCCCTGTTTTTGGATTGTATTTCTTTATTACACCGCTTGGCGTGCCAAGATACGCATTACCCTTATAAATTACCTCTGCTGCATATATATATATATATATATCTTGACCCGAAAAATTTTCATTATTCATACCCGGCGTATTACCTCCGTGCGTATGATATGTCGCTACAGCATTCTTCGGCATCTCTAAATAACCTCCTAAATCACCAAGTGGCACTGGTATCGTATAGGAATAAGTACCATTTTGATTTTTTATTATGAACCCTCCGTACTCACGATTTTCTTTTATTGATTGATAGTTAATTGAATTAACTGCTTGTGCTCCAGCAATGGAATCACTGGAATAACACTTCTTTTTTAATCAAGTTGGATCTATCCAATTTATCGGATCATTCTTACAATAATCATATAGATTATCTCCCGCTTCAAATCCTACAGGATCCTTACTTGTCCACCTGCCTACACTCGCATCATAATCCCTCGCGCCAAATCTAACAAGCTTGGTTTGGCTATCGTATAGCCCGCAAGCATACGCAAATGGTGTGAAATCTGGTTTACTATCGTATATTACACTTCCATACTCATCGTAATCCACTCTCTGCACAACTTCTCCTGTAGATATATTAACCACAAGACGCACGGAGCCAAGGTGATCTGCTATCAATTGGTATGTGTTGCCGTTCTTAATCATGTAGTTACCTACAAATTGCGCTACTACATTGCCTGTGCTGTCAAACTCTGCTGTAGGCGTTAACTGTCCTGAGTATACCCAGCGCTTGATTATTCTATCATCAACCCTTTTGCCCGGGTTCCTGTTTTGACCATCTATTCCAATGAAATGGCATAGATGTAGTATAATCAATATGTAATTTATTGAGTAGTATTACGACTTCCTTACTTCCGATGCGTTACATAGAAAACCAATTTACTCTTATCCAAAGCTTAATTCAAGCGGATAAGGAAGAAGAGTTAAATAAAGGGAATTATTATCATATCGAGCGGTTTTGCAGAATCACGTACCCGCCGCGCAAAAAGATTATCAATATTAAATATTTAGGAAAGGCTATTGAGCCTTCTTACCCCCATATAAAAAAATTGAGCGGGAAACGGGATTCGAACCCGCGACATCAACCTTGGCAAGGTTGCGCTCTACCAACTGAGCTATTCCCGCATCGCTTAGTATAATATATCAAAAAAGGTTTCTCTATGCAAGAGCCTAAAAAATAATTTATGCATCTACTTTCCACCAACTCAAAGCTTTTCATAATGTAACATGAGCAACTTATGATGTAATAATTTGCAAATATTTAATGGAATTCAATTCTATTTCAATAGCCATTAACAATTTCAAGATAAAAACCAATATTTGCTTTAATCCTTCCTCAACAACATGTCCGAGTAAGACTCAGCTAATATATCTTTCTTTTTTATATTAAAATTTTTGATCAGGAATTTCATTAAATCCCTTGCCTGTGATTTCCCACAAGTTACCAGTACTTCGAACTCCAGAAATTTTCCAAGTCCCCTAACACTATCAATATGTATTCGGCAATTTTTATAGAAGTATATCTTTCGTTCCTTTTGTACTATGACCAATCTACCCAGAGTGTCTCTCAATATTTTATCCAATATCCTGTAATGACTGACGGGCATAATTACGTAGTTAGAATTTTTGCTGCCTTTTATATTTTTTCTTTTGTAGTAAATCAGTTCAGCTTTTCGATTATCAGTTATCCTAAGTTTTAACCGACCATATCTCGTCTTATAGTATATATCTCGTTGATAAAAAGAACCTGCTGGTTTGGCTGGTAAAGTTTCTATGATATCAAATATTTTTAAACTGGGGTTTAGATGCGCTTTCAATTCAAGATTTGTTGGCATTAGAAATGCAAATTGCCGTTCGAAGAATTTGTTTAATGATTAATTTCGAGAATTTTAAATACCAATACACCTGCAGGCACTTTTATTTCGGCTATATCACCTACTTTTTTACCCAGCAAACCTTTGCCTATTGGTGATGTAACCGAAATCTTATTTTCTTCAAAATTAGCTTCCTCCGGCGCAACAAGCAAGTATTCTATCACTTCTTTTGTTTTCTGATCTTCAAGTCTTACTCTCGAAAAAATATGAACTTTATCATTACCCAGAGCATTTACATCAATTACATAAGCCCTTGCCAAAACATCTTCCAGCTTTGCTATTCTAATTTCAAGATGTTCCTGTAGTTCTTTAGCGGCATCGTATTCAGCATTTTCACTTAAATCACCATAACCACGAGCTTCTGCGATTTTAGCAGCTATTTCAGCTCTACCCGTTGTTTTCAATTCACGAAGCTCTTTTTCGATTTCAATAAGTTTTTCGCGAGTTAAATAGATTTTTCCGTTTTCTTTGCTCATGTTTCCAATACTTTTATCAAGAACGATTTGTTCATTGATTTTTTGAACTAAGAAAAATTAAATGACCAAGTTTATCTCTCTTGGTAGCCAGGTACCGTTCATTATATTTGTTCGGCTTAATTTCAAGTGGGACTCTCTCAACAATCTCGAGCCCGTATGCTTCAAGTCCAATGATTTTTTTTGGATTATTTGTAAGCAAGCGCATTTTGCCAACTCCAAGATCACGTAAAATTTGTGCGCCTATGCCATAGTCTCTGAGATCTGCTCTAAACCCAAGTTTCTCGTTAGCCTCTACTGTATCGAAGCCTTCGTCTTGTAGATTATATGCTTTCAATTTATTCAATAAGCCAATGCCTCGTCCCTCCTGCCGCATATAAAGCAAAACTCCAGTGCCTTCTTTTTCAATTGCTTCCATTGAAGCTACGAGCTGGGCATTACAATCGCACCGCAAAGATCCGAAAACGTCGCCCGTTAAGCATTCAGAATGCACTCTAACCAGAACAGGTACATTTGGTGAAATCTCTCCTTTTACAAGAGCTATGTGTTCCTTCATGTCAGTTTGACTTTTATAGAGATGCAAACGGAAATCTCCATATTTTGATGGCAAATGTGTGGACACCATACATTGGACTAATTTTTCCCGCTTGATTCTATATTCTATTAATGATCTTACGGTTATGATTTTCAAGTTAAACTTTTTTGCTATTTCCATGAGCTGAGGAACACGAGCCATCGTGCCATTTTCAGCTAATATTTCACACAAAACACCAGCTGGATAAAGTCCTGACAAATTGCAGAGATCAATCACTGCTTCAGTGTGTCCAGCCCGGCGTAAAACTCCACCCTCAGCAGCTCTGAGTGGAAAAATGTGACCTGGCCTTGCAAAATCCTGCGCCTTAGCCGTTGGATCTGCTAATGCCCTAACAGTTGCAGCCCTATCTGCAGCTGAAACACCCGTTGTTGTACCGTGGATATAATCAATTGAGACCGTAAAAGGTGTCTCGTGCAGTGAAGTATTAGTCTCGACCATTGGATCCAGATTTAATTCTCTTGCCCGTTCAGCTGTTATTGGTGCACATACCACTCCACGCCCCTCTTTAACAAGGAAATTGATTGCGTCCGGTGTAACCTTCTCAGCTGCAAGTACAAAATCGCCTTCGTTCTCTCGATCCTCATCATCAACAACTATTAGAATCCTTCCAGCTTTGAAATCTTCTATGGCTTCTTCAATTGTGTTAAAACAAATTCTATTTTTATGCATCAGGAAAATCCCTTATTAAAGTCTCATCACTTAAAAGCTCAAAAAGTTTTTCCCTCAGTTTCTGATAACACAGATGCTATAGCTCCACGCTCAACTTTAATCTTTACATTATCAGCGATTTGAAGAGTAACTGTATTCTCTTCCAATCCCACTATGGTTCCATATATTCCACCAGAAGTTATTACTCTGTCACCTCTTTTCAAATTCGACAACATCATCTGACGTTCTTTTGCCCGCCTCTGTTGTGGGCGTATTATCATAAAATAAAATATTAGAATAATTAAAGCAAAAATAACCAAATTCGACATAACACCTGCTCCACCATTGCTTGGTTGCGCCGCCAAAAATACGATATTATTAAACACGTATACCTCCAAATATTAGTTAGTTATTGTTTATTAATAATTAATTACAAAGCTTGACTTCTACAGGTTCTTTTTTTTGTAGTTGGTAAACCATTGTCGACTTCCATTTCTCAAAGCGATTCTCAAGTATAGCTTTTCTGGCTTCTGCTGTTAACCAGAGGAAAAAATTAATATTATGTAAAGACGCTAACTGCAGTGCTAAAATTTCCTTTGCTAGAAACAAATGTCTCAAATAAGCCCGACTGAAATTCCTGCAAGTATAACAATTGCATGATGAATCAACTGGAGAAAAATCATTTTTGTATTTTGCGTTTCGTATATTTATTGAGCCTTCTCGAGTAAACAGCATTCCATTCCTTGCGTTACGCGTTGGTACAACACAATCGAACATATCCATTCCACGCTCTATCGACTCCAATATATTTTCAGGCAATCCTACACCCATCAAGTATCTTGGCTTTTCTTCAGGCAAGAATTGTTCGGTGAATTCGGTAATTCTATACATTTCATCCACCGGTTCCCCAACAGCCAGACCACCAATTGCAAATCCATCGAAATCAATTCCAACCAGATCCAATGCACTTTTCTCCCTCAGCTCAGGGTAAATACTACCCTGTACAATCCCGAAAAGAGCCTGTGTATGAGTATAAATTGGTTCTCCTTTTAAAAACTTTTCTTTACAACGCACCGCCCACCTATATGTTAATTCACAAGATTTCTTCACATAATCAAAGTCACACGGATATGGCGTACACTCATCTAACGTCATCATTATGTCTGAACCCAATTCTCGTTGTATCTCTATCACATTTTCTGGAGTAAATTTATGAACAGAGCCGTCTATATGCGATTTAAATACCGTACCTTCCTCATTTATTTCTCTCAAATCTGCAAGGCTGAAAATCTGGAATCCTCCGCTATCGGTTAATAACACTTTGTCCCAATTCATAAAAACGTGTAATCCGCCTGCTTTCCGTATTGTCTCTACACCAGGCCTGAGGTACAAATGGTATGTATTTCCAAGAATCACTTCTGCCCCCAGTTCTACAAGTTCCCTTTGCTCAATAGCCTTTACAGTTCCCTGTGTACCTACAGGCATAAACACAGGAGTATTAATAACACCGTGGTCCGTTTCTATGACACCAGCGCGGGCTTTTCTTTCTTTTGCTACACAACGAAATTTCAAATTAAAACCTCACAGTAATAAAAAACCGCAGATTTTTCTGCGGCTAATCCACCATAAAACCTTTTCTTATATAAAATATATTGATAAAAATATCAGTTGTCAAATTTCTTCAGGCAAAATAGCACCCCGGCAGATACTTTCATTTTAAAAACAACGGCATCACACACATAATTTTCGGGATCACCACTTGCAATTTATTATCTCCAAATTCAGACGGACTATATAAAGCTAAAGTTCAAAGCACCCATCTAAATTTCCGCTACTATGTACAAATTGACATCTGAAAAATCGTTTAACATAGTCATTGCGAATAGTCCAGAGGTGGCGACGAAACAATCTCCTAAATCTGGATAAAATGATGAGATTGCTTTGGAATTACAACCAAGTTTTAATATTTCGAAAGTCTCTAGATAATTACCTATACTTTAAGGAACTCAAACAATTTATAGATTAAAACTGCAGGCCAGAATAGGGCTTTTATTATCCCTATTACACCCTGCCAGAAATTTACTGCATGCTGTATAAAATATATGGCAGAACCGAGAAATGAAAGCCCATAAAAGCTTCCAAGAAATCCTTTTTCTCCAACAATGTCCTTCATCTTGCGTCCTCCTAATATAAAAGAAAGTATTTTTTAGTTAAGTACATAATCCACCTCAAACCTTTTTGGGAAACCCATAGCTTTTATTACTTAATATTTCTGTGACTTCAAAGATTGTTTAAAGTCTCAACATCAGCAGAAACAATAGAAAAATATTTTGAAACCGAGCCAGCTAAAACAACAATACTAAGGCAAGAATACTGCCGCTGCAATCACTGAAGTCCAGAGTCCGTTTTTATCTCCCTCAGCCGACTGTGTTATGTTAAAAGTTTTGATTATTTTACCAGACATCTTGAACAGTTTTTCTCGCTCATCCCAGTTTGCATTTGGATCAAATTCCAGGCCCAGAGTTGTCGCCAGCATAGATGCAGCAAGGTCTTCCGCATACTCTCCAGCTCTTTCATCAGTTTCACCAAATGGATGATGTTCAGAAAGATATCCATATAAGGAATCGTCAGCTGGCTGTGCAACCCCCACAGATGCAGCAATAAGTCTGTTTGGCTCATTAGTAGCATTTCTTGCCATTACACAGAAGGTTATCTGGCCAGCAGTAAGTAATTTAATACCTTCATCTTTCGGTATTCGCTTACATCCCGGGGGATAGATACTGGAGACATTTACAATATTACACTTCTCTATTCCAGCATCCCTCAATGCAAGCTCAAAAGATTGAAGGTAATCTTTGTGGCGACCTACACCTTTAGTAAAAAAGACCTTAGTTGGGGTAAACAATCCTTATGACCTCCAATTATGATTAATTATTACTTTATTACTTTAAGAAACTTTCGCTTTCCAACCTTTATAACAATTTGCTCCTTCTCAGGTAATAAAAAATTTGGATCGGTGATCTTTTCTCCATCCACATCAACTCCACCCTGCTGAACCAATCTTCTTGCCTCGCTCTTTGAAGAAACAAGTTTTGCTTGAACCAACAGGTTAACCACATTTGTTTGAAATTCGAGTTTAAATTCTTCAATATCTTCTGGAATTTCTTTTGTAACAAAAATTTTATCAAATTCCTTTTCTGCTTTCTCTGCTTCCTCCTTTGAATAATACATACTAACCAGTGTTCTCGCAAGTTTTCTTTTCACATCACGCGGATTGATTGCCGGATTTTCCAGCTGGGCTTTTATCTCTTCGAGTTCCGACTTGGATACATTCGTGGTCAGTTCAAAATATTGATAGATTAGACTATCCGGTATACTTAGGGTTTTGCCATATATTTCACCAGGCGGATCAGTTAATCCTATGTAATTTCCCAATGATTTACTCATTTTTTCCACACCGTCTGTCCCAACAAGTATAGGCATTGTAATTGCTACTTGAGGTTCCTGTCCAAATTCTTTCTGTATCTCTCTACCTACAAGTAAATTAAATTTCTGGTCTGTGCCACCCAATTCCACATCTGCTTGAATTGCAACAGAATCCATTGCCTGAGCAAGTGGATACAGAAACTCATGAATCGATATTGGTTCACCAGCTTTATATCTCTTCGTAAAATCATCTCGCTCTAACATTCTAGCGACAGTGTACTTACTTGCAAGCCGTATTACATCGGAAAAATTCATCTTTTCAAGCCACTCAGAATTATAAAGTATCTTTATATTCCTTGTTGAAAGAATTTTAGTAGCCTGTTGAAAGTAGGTTTCCCCATTCCGTCTTGTTTCTTCTAGTGTCAGGGAAGGTCGAGTTTTATTTCTACCTGATGGATCTCCAATCATTCCCGTAAAATCTCCAATTATAAGGATCGCCTCATGCCCCAAATCCTGAAATTGTCTAAGCTTTCGAAGTACTACCGAATGTCCCAAATGTAAATCGGGTCTACTTGGATCACAACCAAGTTTAACTTTAAGTGGTTTTTTGTTTCTTATGGAATTTTCAATTTTTCTTATGAGATCATCCTCAGGTGTGATCTCAGCCACCCCCCGCTTTATCAAATCCATCTGTTCGTTAAGAGATGGGAACAATTTCTATATTTTTCTCCTTTTTATTCGTTCAATATCTCTTTCTGACTCGCGCTCCGCTATTGCCTCGCGTTTGTCGTATAGCTTTTTGCCTTTTGCCAAAGCCAATTCCACTTTAGCATATGCACCTTTGAAATATACAGATAGCGGAACAAGAGTCAAACCCTTTTCTTTTAACCTTGAACTAAGTTTTCTTATCTGTTTTTTTTGTAACAAAAGTTTCCGCTTGCGTCGCGGATCATGATTAAAAACACTTGCTTGAGCATATGGACTAATATGCATGCCCTCAAGCCACACTTCCCCATCCTTAATTACAGCATAACTATCCTGCAAATTTGCATTTCCCTGTCGCAACGATTTTACCTCTGTTCCAGTCAATACAATACCTGCTTCTAGTACTTCAAGTATGTAATAATCATGCCGCGCTTTTCTGTTAGTAACAATTACGCGTTGTTTTGCTTCTACCATCTACTTACTTTTTATATTAACATACTCTAAAAGAAAAAAATAATCAATCAATTTTTATTCATCCACTTTTCCTACACAACCGTACGGAGTCGACATTTGCACTTACTCTTTGCCTTTGGAAACACTTCTAACTATATTGAGTAATAATATGGAAACAAATACAAAGACTCGTTATTACGATGTAGCAGTAATCGGCAGTGGTCCGGGTGGATATGTGTCCGCAATTAGAGCCTCTCAACTCGGGAAAAAGGTAGCTTTAATTGAAAAAGAAAGTCTAGGCGGTGTTTGCCTTAATTGGGGCTGTATTCCAACCAAAGCAATACTCAGAAGCGCAGAATTGTATAACTCTTTCAAGAGAGCTAAGGATTTCGGAATATCGTGTGAGAATATAGCCTATGACTTTAAGAAAGTAGTTGCACGTAGCAGAGAAGTCGTTTCGCAGCTTTCTCGCGGTATCGAGCACTTAATGAAAAAAAACGGGATTGATGTTATTCGTGGTTTTGGTCGCATCTATAACAAAAACACAATAGAAATAATTTCCAAAGAAAATACTCCCGATTCTATTAATGCAAAATTTATTATTATCGCTACAGGTGCACAACCACGAACACTTCCAAATATTGAAATCGACCACAAGAGAATACTCACAAGCAGAGATGCTCTGGAATTATCCTCACTGCCAGAGTCCATAATTATTATTGGCGGTGGAGCAATCGGAGTTGAGTTTGCTTTTCTATTCAATTCTTTCGGATCGCAAGTAACGTTAATAGAAATGCTTCCATCTATTCTCCCCTATGAAGACAAAGAAATTACAAAAGTTCTTGAAAACTCATTGAGAAAACGGGGAATTAAAATCATAGTTAACTCCAGAGTTGAAATCATTGAAGTTAATTCCAGAGGAATAAATGCTGAAATTATTGTAGAAAACAATAAAACAACCCTGATAGCGGACATGGCTTTATTAGCAGTCGGCGTAAAGCCAAATATAGAGCAAATCGGACTGGAAAACGCAGGTATTGAAATAAAGAATGGTAACATTGCCGTAAATGAATTTTGCCAGACTTCCAGCGATAACATTTATGCTATTGGCGATGTGATCGGACCTCCAATGCTTGCACACAAAGCATCGAAGGAAGGTATAATTGCAGCTAATAACATAGCTGGCATATCAACAAGAAGAGTTGATAAAGCTAATATTCCAAATTGTGTTTATTGCCATCCCCAGGTGGCGAGTATCGGCTTAACAGAAGAATCAGCATTGGAGCAGGGTTACAAGATAAAGGTTGGACGCTATCCGTTTAGAGCTAATGGAAAATCATTAGCAATGGGTGAAACCGAAGGCATGGTAAAATTAATTTTCAATGAAAAGGACGGTAAATTATTAGGTGCACATTTAATTGGTGCAGATGTAACAGAGTTAATTGCAGAACTTGGAATTGCCAGAACATTCGAAACCACCTGGAACGAAATACACAGTGCAATTCATTCGCATCCTACACTATCTGAAGCTATAATGGAAGCGGCTGGCCAAGCTTATGGGATTGGAATACATGGATAGACTTGCAAAAATAGACTCAAATTCGTATGTATTGACAACAACTTACAGGAATAAACCAGACTGGTTTAAAATCAACATTCATAACGGCGAAGAATATAAACAAGTCAAAAAGGTTATACTGGAAAACAAACTTCACACAGTCTGTGAAGAAGCCAGATGCCCTAATAGAAATGAATGCTGGAATAAGGGAACTGCCACATTTTTGATTCTTGGCAGAATCTGTACAAGAGCATGCAGATTCTGTGGTGTCGAAAACGGAAATCCGAGGCAGAATATAGATGCCGATGAACCGTTTCGCATCGCAAAAGCTGTCAAAGCTCTAAAATTAAAACACGCAGTAATAACATCCGTTACGCGCGATGACCTTCCAGATGGTGGCGCTACATATTTCGCATTGACCATACAATCCATTAGAAAATATATTCAGGATTGTAGTATTGAGGTCCTGATTCCTGATTTTTCGGGCAATGAAAATTCAATAGATATTGTACTCGATGCCAGACCAGATATCTTAAACCATAATATTGAGACCGTACCCCGTCTGTATCCACTTGTACGAGCAAAAGCAAGCTACGAAAGATCATTAATGATACTAAGAAAAGCATCAAGAGCGGGCTTTATCACAAAATCAGGATTAATGGTTGGCTTGGGTGAAAAGCGAGAAGAACTCATTGATGCTATGAAAGATTTAAGGAATGCGGGATGTCATATATTGACGATTGGTCAATATCTGCAACCTAAATCAGGAAAAATGCCCGTGGAACACTATTATTCACCGGAAGATTTCAACTATCTGAAAGCAATAGGTATGGAAATGGGTTTCCGGTACGTTGAATCTGGACCTTTTGTAAGAAGCTCATACAATGCACCCAAACATTTTGAAAAACTATGAGAAGGATCTATGATTACCGAATTTGGCTATGACACGTTTTTTAAGATAACTGGCATTTGTGTGTTAGCTGTGGCAATTGCCCTGATCGTTGTCGAGCCTGTTACGTATAGAACAATAATAATTACTTCAGCTATCATCATATTTGGCTTTACCTCTTACTTCTTCAGAGACCCCGAACGTAATACACCTCAAAAAGGAACATTAATCATTTCCCCGGCTGATGGCAAGGTACTACAGGTGCAAAAGATAAAGGAACGTGAATTTTTCAATGACGACGTGTGGCAAGTCAGCATCTTCATGTCGCCATTAAATGTTCATGTAAATAGAAGTCCAATTAGCGGAACTGTAAAATACAAACGCTACAAAACAGGCAAATTCAAAATGGCTTTTGGAGACGGTGCTTCTATTGAAAATGAGCAAATGGTTATCGGGATTGAGGGAGAATATGGAAAAGTTTTGTTCAGACAAATTGCGGGGTTTCTTGCAAGAAGAATTGTTTGTATCTTAAATGAAGGAGATAAAACATTGATGGGTGAGAGAATAGGAATGATAAAATTTGGCTCCAGACTGGATGTAGTATTTCCCTTGCACGCAACCCCTCTGGTAAAAGTTGGTGATAAAACAATAGCTGGAGTGACTGTTATCGGAGAATTTCAAAATACAATAAAGGAATAGCGAGCATGAAGATAACCAGAGCAGTTGTACCAAGCCTATTTACTACCTTAAACATTTTCAGTGGTTTCCTCTCGATAACCTATTCAAGTCAGGGAGAATTTAACTTAGCAGCATGGTTTATTATTCTTGCAGCCATATTCGATGCACTTGATGGTATAATGGCACGAATAACAAAATCATCAAGCCAGTTTGGTGTAGAACTCGACTCGCTAGCAGACGTAATATCCTTTGGGGCAGCACCATCATTTCTCGTATATCAGGTTTACCTGCATTCACTAGAAACATGGGGAATAATGATTTCTGCAATGCCACTTGTTTTTGGAGCTATAAGATTAGCACGATTTAACGTCCAGCTGGTTGGCTTCGACAAGGAACATTTTAATGGATTACCAATACCACTGCAGGCTATTACTATTTGCTCGTACGTACTGCAATACTGTGAATCAGCCACAACAAACTGGACTTCTGGTGGATTAACCGCATTAGTTATATTTTTGTCTTTATTAATGGTAAGTAAAGTAAAATACGATACCCTACCAAAATTAACCAGGCGAAAGATTAGAACAAATCTCTGGAAAATTATAGGATTGCTATGTGGACTAATTATCATAATAATTTCTAAGGGGACATTGTTTTTCTTGTGTCTCCTGACATATATAGTTTTTGGACTCATCAGGTCGATAGTAGGCTGGATCAGAAGAATTTCAGCCAAACAACATGAAGAACCAGAAGAAATAAACGAACTTACAAGTATCGATATATAAGAGGAGTTAGCCGTGTTCCATGCAAAAGTTTATGTAACTTTGAAGAAAACAATTCTTGATCCACAGGGAAAAGCCGTTGAAGACGGAATTCATTCTTTTGGATACGATTATGTAACCAACGTAAGAATTGGTAAGCTCATAGAAATGGATATTGATGTTAGCAATAAAGAAGAAGCTGAAAAAATAGTTAGAGAGATTTCAGAGAAGCTTTTAGCTAATGTAGTAATGGAAACTTTTAATTTTACCGTAGAAGAAGTAAAAGAGTAAAGCAAGAAATATGAAAAAAGTTAAGTTTGGCATTGTCGTTTTTCCTGGTTCAAATTGTGATCACGACGCACATTATGTTGCAGGTGAAATAATGAACCAGGATGCAAAATTAATATGGCACAAGGAAACATCCGTTGGTGATGTAGATGTTATAATTTTACCCGGCGGATTTTCATACGGAGACTACTTACGATGTGGAGCAATAGCAAGGTTTTCTCCTATTATGAAAGATGTTGTAAGGTTCGCAAAAAGAGGTGGATTGGTAATTGGAATCTGCAATGGCTTTCAGATATTGACTGAAGCAGGCTTGCTACCAGGAGTATTGCTCAGGAACAAGTCCTTATTGTTTGTATGCAAGTATGTTTTTTTAAGAGTGGAAAATGCATACACAAAATTTACAAGTGCATGCAAACAAGGGGATATTCTTGAAATTCCAGTAGCTCATGGCGAAGGGAATTATTACACAGATCCAGAAACTTTAAAAAGGCTTGAAGATAACGGACAGATAGTGTTCAGATATTGTGATAAGAATGGCAATATAACAGATGAAGCAAATCCTAATGGCTCATTAAATAATATAGCAGGTATAATTAATGAAGAAGGTAACATACTTGGTATGATGCCCCATCCCGAGCGCGCAGCAGATCCCATACTGGGACACACAGACGGTAGAAAAATTTTTGAATCTATTATACAAAACGTAACTACCAGTCAAGTAATTGTTAACTTTGTAGCTGAAAGGAGTTAAAAATGGGTAACATTGGTGGACAAGAACTCTTTCTGATTCTATTGATAGTATTGATTTTCTTTGGAGCAAAAAAACTGCCTGAACTTGCACGTGGACTTGGACAAGCATTAAAGGAATTCCGGAAAGCTGCGAGAGACGTTCAGGAAGAAATTAACAAAGAGGCTGAAAGGCTAGAGGAAAAAGACGACAAAAGCCCCAAAGGTTAAACAGAATAGCTATTCTTCCTAAATAAAGACCTTACCCGATTTTCTTAAAAACCGCAATGACTATTCACGTCAAGCCACAAGTCATATGAGTATATTAATCAACAAAAACACAAGAGTTATAGTGCAAGGTATTACAGGCAAAGAAGGAACATTTCACACCAAACAAATGCTTGAATACGGAACAAACATTGTAGCAGGTATTACTCCTGGAAAGGGTGGTCTACTTTATACAGGCACTAAAGAACATCAATTTGAGAAAGAAATACCAGTATATAATAAAGTAATAGAGGCAGTTGATGCTACGCATGCGGATACTTCTATAATTTTCGTGCCAGCACCCAATGCACCCAATGCAATAATCGAAGCAATTGATGCTGGTATTAGCCTTATTGTTGTAATCACAGAAGGTATTCCTGTGAAGGATACGGTGAAGATTTATGATTATGCAAAAAGTAATAAGGTTCTTCTTATAGGTCCAAATTCACCCGGAATTATTACTCCAGGTGAATCCAAAGTTGGAATTATGCCCGCATACATACACACGCCCGGTCGTATTGGAATTGTATCAAGAAGCGGTACGCTAACCTACGAGGCAGTCTTTCAGCTTACCGGACTCAATATTGGACAATCTACTTGCGTTGGTATTGGAGGCGACCCTGTTACAGGAATGCGATTAATCGATGTGATAAAACTTTTCAATGAAGATACGGATACGGATGGAATTGTGATAATCGGCGAAATTGGCGGCAACATGGAAGAAGAGTCCGCTGAATACATTAAAGAATATGTGAAAAAACCTGTTATAGGTTACATAGCAGGATATTCCGCACCATCAGAAAAACGAATGGGTCACGCTGGAGCAATAATTCTGGGTAGCAAAGGCTCAGCTCAAGAAAAAGAAAAAGCACTTTCCAGAGCTGGCGTCACTATTGTAAAAAATCCAACTATGTTCGGAGAAACAATAAGAAACTTAATAAACAAAATATGAATAAAAAAAATCCTGAAATTGAAAGCATAGACAAACTTTAGTATATTAAAAATGATCGTTGTGGTAATCCACCCAAACCTTGGAAACAGTAATTTTCATATCAAAATTTAAGGAATGACAATGAGTTGCTATACTGAAGAAAATATTGTGAAAGATACTTCTTACAGCCCAGACAAACCAATGCAGGTTGGTGGACAGGCAGTAATTGAAGGTGTAATGATGCGTGCACCAAACTCCGTAGCAACCGCTGTAAGACGATCAAACGGCGATATAGTTGTTCAATATGAACCATTTAAATCTTTAACTGAAAAAAACAAAATCCTTGGAAAGCCTATAATAAGAGGCGGAATTATACTTATTGAAATGCTTTATCTTGGAATTAAGTCATTAAATTTTTCTGCCGAAATTGCTATGAAAGACGAAGAACCGAAAAGCAAAAAACCCAGCACAAAAAAGAAGAAAAATCAAAATCAGTTTGCACTTATACTAACTCTTATCCTTGGACTTTTAATAGGGATAGCAATTTTCTTTATGTTGCCATTGTTCCTTGTAACAGAGTTTTTTAGCATCGAACAAACCACCTTTACCTTCAATCTAATAACAGGGGCTATAAGAGCAATTTTACTATTGCTTTACCTTGCCATCATATCACTAATGAAAGATATCAAGCAGGTATTTCGATATCATGGTGCTGAGCACAAGTCGGTCTTTGCATTTGAACAAAAAGCTCCTTTAACACCAGAAAACGCAAAGCAATTCAGCAGATTCCACCCTCGATGTGGTACAAGTTTCTTATTAATCGTAATACTTGTAGCAATTGTTTCATTTAGCGTTCTTGACATTTTGATTCTAGAATTAATTGGTTTTATAAATCTCACCATACGACTGTGCACGCATTTACCTCTAATACCATTTGTTGGTGGAATCGCTTACGAAGTGATAAAATTTTCTGCAAAGCATAGTTCAAGCTGGTGGGGCAAGGTAGCTATAGCACCTGGACTCTGGTTACAAAAAATCACCACTAAAGAACCAGATATGAAACAAATAGAAGTTGCCCTGGTTGCGCTTAAATGTGCGCTTGGTCAGGATAATGTTAAGAATTATGCAATAAAGGAATAAGGATCAGCCTCAAAAATATTCGAGTAATTCGTTTATGTTGCTAGATAAAATAAATAAGATTATTGAACGTTATGATGAAGTTAACAAGCTGATATCAGACCCATCTGTAGCAAGTGACCAGCAAAAGATGCGTGAACTTGGTAAAGAATTAAGAACTCTCGAACCACTGGTAAAAAAAGGAATAATTTATAAGAAAGCAGTCAATGACTACCAAAACTGCAAAGAAATGCTAGAAAATCCACAGGATTCTGAACTCAAGGAACTTGCACAGGAAGAATTTGATCGACTCAAATCCGAAATTCCCAGGTTAGAAGAAGAATTAAAAATACTTTTGATCCCACCGGATCCAGACGACAGCAAGAACTTTATAATGGAAATTAGAGCTGGTACTGGTGGCGAAGAAGCTGCTCTTTTTGCTGCCGATCTATACAGAATGTATACTCGATACGCAGAACGTAAAGGCTGGAAAGTTGATCTTATGGATTGGAATGAAACCGGAAAAGGCGGATTTAAAGAAATTATATTCTCTGTTTCAGGTGAGGGAGCGTATGGTTTAATGAAATATGAAAGCGGGGTACACAGAGTACAAAGAGTTCCAGAAACTGAAGCTCAAGGTCGAATCCATACATCTGCTGCTTCCGTAGTCGTTTTGCCGGAAGCGGAAGAAATAGACATAGAAATTAATCCTGAAGACCTGGAAATAGATACATTCAGGTCAGGTGGCAAAGGTGGACAGAATGTAAACAAGGTTGAAACAGCTGTGAGAATTACACACAAACCAACCGGTATAGTAGTGGCTTGCCAGCAGGAACGTTCACAATTTCAAAATCGTGAACGTGCAATGAAGATGTTACGTTCTAAATTATACGAAATGAAATTAGAAGAACAGGCAAAAGCAACAGCTGAACAAAGAAAATCTATGGTCAGAAGCGGCGATAGAAGTGATAAAATAAGAACTTACAATTTCCCGCAAAATCGTTTAACCGATCACCGAATTGGGTATACATCTTATAATCTTGATAGAATAATGGACGGAGATCTTGATACACTTATCGAGCAATTAAGATTGGCAGACAGAGCGGAAAAGCTCAAAAATGCTAATCTCTAAAAGATCTTTTACTTCGAAAAGAATCAATTCTGTATATCTTTATGTGGAACAATTCGGATTCTTCCAAAAAAACCCTTTAATAATTCCTCGCTATCACTATCACAAACGCCACCAATTACGTGAAGCGTATGATTCAACCGCCTGTCTTCTACCAGGTTATATAACGTCCCGCAAGCACCTGCTTTCGGATCGTACGAGCCAAAAACCAGAGTTGGAATTCGGGCGTTGACAATGGCTCCAGCACACATAGGACACGGCTCAAGAGTAACATAGAGTGTACAATTCTCAAGCCTGCGAGACCTGAGATAATTCGCTGCGGCAGTAATGGCTATCATTTCCGCATGTGCTGTAGGATCCTGAAGTTTCTCTGTCTGATTATAGCCTTTTCCAATGATTTTACCTTCGTAAACAATTATGGCACCAATTGGAACCTCGTTCTCCTCAAAGGCTTTTTTAGCTTCCTGCAGAGCAATTCTCATCCACTGTTCATGTACTGATGGCATAGTTAATCAACTCCATTATTCTCACCACCAGATGTCTGAGGAATATCCCCTACAATTGGACCCATCGATTTTACCACATATTCGCGAGCCTTTGTAAATTCTTCTAATGCACTTGAAATTTTATTAACCGACTCCTCAACAATATCAAGTTGCTTCTGCAATTTCCCATTATCCCTTGCTTCTCTACGTGCAGGCTCAATAGCAAGTTTAACTACTGCCAATGGATTATTTATATGGTGCTGCAGACCCCTTGAAACCTCCTGCAAGGTTTGTAATTGCACCTGTATTAACTCTGCTTCACGTTCTGCTTTTAATCTTTGTTCCTCACTTTGATATAATTTTGTCCTGATATCTATTATTTTTACCAACGCAACTGACAGGAGCCACATAAATGGCAGAGCATCGAAACTATCGATGATATCATAAAAACTTATTGAAAGAGATCGAACTTTATAGAAATAATGTATAACACAATAAAGCAAATAACTATAAATAAAAAACCCGGACAGTACTGCAGGATATGCCACACAATATTCTTTTACCTTTTTATACAACCTCTGGAAATACTTTTTCATATTATATCCCCCATGTTTAAAAAATCAGATGTTCAATCTGGACAGAATTATATGAGGAGATTTTATTCTATTTGCGCACCCGGAGGGATTCGAACCCCCAACCCTCAGATCCGAAGTCTGATGCTCTATCCAGTTGAGCTACGGGTGCTTATTACTATAAACTATTCTAATAAAATTAATGAATATGTGCAAACTAATTATTTCAAAAATTTATTCTGTGGTAAAATGCCAAACCGGTCCATTAATCGTGTCCTTACCAACAACTTCATCTATTCGCCAGTAATATTTCGTCTTCGAATTAAGGTCTTTTAGTTCGTAAAGTCCTTTATTGCTTTTGCCTTTAAACTCCAGCGAATCTTTACTACCAAAGTAAACCAGTTCTCCTTCTGAATTTCTTGAAGGGATCCATTTTAATTGCACAGTTTTCTTCACGTTATATTCGCCATCGCGTGGCTTTGGCAAAAATACAAACGGTAAAACTGACGGCATAGTTTCCTCTGGATCCCATTTACCATCAAACGTCCAGAGAGCATTTATTTGACTCGGGCTTGGTGCCCCTTCCGCACTTTTTATATTATCCCTAAACCATTCATAATCGCCACCTTCTCTATGGCAATTGTAATAATAATGCCTCTCTCCCCATTTCCATGTAGTTGGACTGTTCGTTGGCCAGTAAATGGGTATATCCGCCATATTTCTTGAGAAAATACAGTCAAGCAAAAAAATTTGCCCATCTCTGTGATGTCTTCCCAGAGGGAACCCTTTCACTCCATCAAAAAACGAATACCTTATCACAAACTTTTGCTTTTCATTAATTGAACCGTCGTGCCATATACTAGCACTCAAATTATGCCCATAAAATCTACAGTCAGTTATATAGCACCAACCTCTTGGACAAACATAATCAACCCAACCTTCAAAATAGCAATGTGCATGATAATACATTCCATCTATTTTATTCCACAGACTCAATGCATCTCCACCATCTGAAATTATATTGCTACATAAAATTATGACTCTCGTTCCACCTCCACGAATTGTAAACTGATGATCTCTGTCCCCATACAAGCTGCCGTAATTGTTCCGAATCGTAAGATTTGCTATTATTACATCAGTGGCTAGAGAATCGATATTGACTACAGCTGCACCCCAATCAGTACCGTCATGTTCTTTATTCCAGTTTTTCCTTAGTATTGGAAATACAATTTCAGTACTATCTCTATCTTCCCCAACCAGCGTTAAAAAGCTTTTTGTAATATATAGCTTTTCATTATAGACACCCTTCCTAATTAGTATTATTTTATTTGCTCTGTTATTAGCTGGAACAGCATCTATCGCGTCCTGTATTCGATAAAACATACCACTTCCATCCTGCGCTACTACTAACTCTGCTCTTTCCCTGGATTCAGCACAGAAATACCAAAAAATCGATATAAGGGAAAAAGATAAGAATGACTTTATTATCATACTGAGTTTACCTCAATAACTAGTTCCCGTAATAACTTCAATAAGATAATTTTTTATTAAATCTTTTTCAAAATGTGAGTAATAATTTTTCGAATAGACATAGATCTTCCCTCTAGTTCTGTATAACATGCAAAATCGATTTATCTATTCAATGCAGACTTATATAATAAGCTTATAGGTAATACTAGAATGGTAGATCTTCAGTTTTTTCTGCATCGAGGTTTTCTTCTGTAACATTTGGCGCTATGGAAGTGCCGTTAACCTGACTGGCACCTTTGGTATCAAGCATCATCATCTGATCTGCTATAATTTCGGTAACGTATCTCTTTATTCCATTTTTATCGTCGTAATTTCTATATTGTATACGACCTTCAATGTACACACGACTTCCTTTTTTTAAATACTCACCACATATTTCTGCAAGCTTTCGCCATGCAATTATATTATGCCATTGAGTACGCTCTTGTAGATTCCCATCCTGGTCCTTCCAGCTTTCATTTGTGGCAAGTGTAAAAGTCGCTACAGGGACACCAGCACTCGTGTATCTGAGTTCAGGATCCTGCCCCAGATTACCAATTAGTATAACTTTGTTAATACTTCTTGATGCCATGCAGTTTAATCTCCTATTTAAGTTACATAAATTCTATTTGTTGATTGAATTTAAAATAGAATTATTAGTAACCAATGTCAAGAAAAAAAGCCATTTGAAAATTATTTGAAAATTCTAAAGACATGGATTCTCTTTGGCGCTAGAATATATAGCAAATCTCCATAAACGGCAATATCCTGAATAGATTGAATCGGTTCGCTCGCAAAGATCAATTTAATATTAATCGTCCATAATAAAATATCAGAACTGGAAAAAAACATTAGCGAATTATTTTTCACCAGTATATATCCATCTTCCATCACAGCAATTCCTTTTAAGCTATCCAAATGCTCCTGTTCATTACTCTTTATATAATTGCCAAAATAATCGTAAACAACCACCCTTTTCGATTCCATCACAAACAGTTTTGATTCTTTAGCAATTATCCTCAATGGATTTCTCAGAATTGCTTTCCCAGATGATTTAATATCACCAAAGGCCCGTTCAAACAGATACATCGGATTGAATTTAACTATTCTTGTGTTTTCACCATCTAGAATAAAAAGGTCGCCAGATTCGGATAGCGCAATATCTCTGGGATAACCAAATCTGTAAGTAGATTCAGAAGAATCTCTAGTTGAAAACGAGGAAATATAGTTCAATTTTCTGTCAAATCTCTGGATACGGTGATTCCCGAAATCCGATACGTACACATTTACTCCATCAGTCACAAGACCGCTTGGCTTATCGAATGATCCAAAGGACCACCCATATCCGCCTATTGAAATCGGGGGTTGATTTAAATCAGAATAGACGTAGACCTTGTTCTCTTCATCATCCAAAACGTATATATCATTATTCATTCCAATTACAATACGTGTTGCATGACGAAAATTTCCAAACACATATTCTTCTAAAAGGCTTATAGAAGGTTGTGAGTAAAGAGACGTGCAAAATAAAAATTTTAAGAGTATTATTGCAAATTTCTTTCCCAATCTGCGTCCCAAACTTCACCACGTTTTGTTGAGTGAACTAACTCATAATTACCAAAACCGGTACGATCAACAAAAACAAAATATACGCCTCCTTCAATCTGATTATAGTACCATATTTCGTAAGGTTTACCACTTTCACTGCTTGGAAACCTTTGAATCTCGTCTGGCTCACCATAGAGTACATAAATACGGCCTCTATCTGTTTTCCAACCATCTTGGCTACCGAGACTGAATTTTTGTGAGGCTCTATTTACTCTATCCATATAGAATGCGCGTGTAATATCGCCTCTACCGCGGTATCTTGCTTCCACTTCTTTCCAGAAATTAGCCAGAAATTCTCTTCTTGCTTCAGGAGTATTTAATTTTTTAAAGGCATCTATATCGTCCGAAGTAGCAATATACTTTGCCTTTTTGAATTCATCGATTATTTCACTATCAGAATATGAGAGAAAATCTATTGCACTAACCGAGACCGGTCCTGAATTAATTTGAATATGTGGATTATATATATAAATATCTTTTTCTGAACGAGCAAGCTCCTTGCTATTGGTATCTGTAAGAAGAAGCACAAATTTATATTTTGCCGAAGGAATAGAATAAATATTTAACGAACTAACGTCCACAACATTTCGGGCAGAATATTTTCGCATTCTTTTCTGTTGCTTGACAAAATTTCCGTTTGCATCTATAACACCGCTTACTATACAATATGTTTGATTCGGCACTAAATTATATAATTCAGCATATGAAAAAACTACAGGAGTAACTTTGCTACCAAATAACAAAGAAGGATTCGGAACAACCTGATATGAATTTTTATAAAACAGATTACTTTTATCATCAGAAGGCACTATTCGTGTGCAAAGATCGATATCACTAATGGTCAAAGCTTCGCCATATTTGGGTAAGAACAAATCTTTGGTAACGCTGTCTTTTCTTCCGGTCGATTTTTCGTCATAGCTCTTGACCGTAATCCTATAATAGCCCGCTCGCAATAGATATATACATTTCCAAATATAGCCCGATTGAAAGGAATTTGTATCCAGTATTACAATTGGCATTGATACTTTAGATTTATCAACAAGAGAATCTTTTACGAGATCCATTATTTCCGTAGAAATAACAACAGCTCCACGCAAAGTATCATTAATCTTTTCCAGTGTTACGCCCGATGGATATATTGCGTAGTTTGCTTCAACGATGCTGGTATCAGAAGAGTATCTGAAACGTGATATATCGACACTAACTGATAGCGGTATGGCTGGAGACGATTGCTGCGCCTCGAGGATATTACCTGATATGATGAATAATATTATGAAACAAGTATTTCTGATTACTAACTTTTGCATAACTTCCCTTTAAAAAGGTACAAATAATCTATAAAATAAAAAAGTTCACAAAGTAATATGATAAGAGTAGGGAACAAATAAGTAATAAATCAAAATATAAAAGCCGCCATTTAATGCATCAACGGCGGCCAAAAATCCCTGAATCTCATGCGCAAGATAGTATTAAAAATCTATACGAACATCAATGATATGATTACCATCAAAGTATTTAACAGGAACATAAGCATAATCTATTACAACAGGGATTCCAACTGATTTTTCAAGGAAAACTCCGAAGCCAAGTGAAAAGTTTTGGAAAATCGATTTTGTGCCGGATGGATCTGTACTATACAGATAACCAACCCGTTCAGCCAAAAAGTTTTGGAACATAAACTCAGCACCAATTCTATATTCATCAATCCCAAAATTATTCTCTTCATAAGCACAGCTTAAGTGTAAGTCAAATTGTTCACCAATTTTTCTTTCGTAGCCCAAACCTATTTCTATTACAGATGGCATTTGAAATGTGGCCGCTTCAACCTTATAATAGGTTTCATCTCGTTCATAACCTGATGCAAAAGCTTTAATATATAATGCCGAACCATCATACTTCATTGGTGTACCTATATTTTTCACACATATACCCAAGCTTAAACCATTTATTCTACCCAAGTTCCTGTATTGAATACCTGCATCGAAAGCAACCCCCGTAGCGCTAACATTTCCAAAACTTTCACTTACTATATTCGAAGTAACACCGACACTAATTCTTTCTGTAAGTTTTCTTGAATAAGTCATTCCTATAGTAAAAAATGTAGGAGTGATAATTTCACCAGTCCCATCAGGCTGAAACTCGGTAGTAACGTGAATATCGCCTATTTGGAAAGTACGAACTGTTAAACCGAAACTGCCTATTGATTCAAATTTTCCTGCAACTGCGAGGTAATTTACACCCATATCTGCAATATACGACCGATGCGAAAATAGAGCACTCGCAGAAACACTCATAACATCTAAACCAGCAGGATTCCAAAATATGGCTCCTGGACCACTTACAGAGGAAATTCCAGCACCGGCTAAAGCCACACCAGCCGCACCAACTGGTATTAGCAATTCAGGAGCAGCTGAAGTACCAGCTTTACTCTGGGCATATGCATTAATTGATGAACAAAGTACTATCATTAATAGAATTGCGACACAAAATATTTCTCTTACTTTCATAGCTTTCTCCTAAATAATTGATTGGAGATATTTCATATTAATATGTTGGTAGTATCTGTTCTTCTTGAACGATTGCCAATTTCAGAACTTTACTCTTTCCTAAGTCGGGCATATCGACGTGAACTATATATATTCCGCTTGCTACAGGTAGATTGTGTTCGTTCTTCAGATTCCAGGTTGCGAACTGCCCTGTATAATCTTTTATAGTTTTCACAAGTACCCCTGCTAAATTGAAAATACGTATTATAGCATTAGGTGGTAAATGATTAAATGTTACGAATTTATTCAATCGATTGGGTTCTCTAACATTTAATCCGTAGTATGGATTTGGGAAAACATTTATTTTTTCTATTTCAGCAAGTGCTGCTTCTTTGTTGTTATATAAATACTCATATCCACTTGTATTAACAACATAAACATCAGCAGCCGAGTCAGGAACTAAAACTGGAGGAATATTAGCGTAAATAGTTAGACTATCACCTTCTTTAAATAATGGTGACTCATCACTTTTCCGGACAGACCAAAGAGCATATATTACATCAAACAGACCAGCATTATTATAAATTCTGTACGATGTATAATCTAAATGCTTATTTCCGCTAACATCTGGAGAATCACCATCATAGTCACTATTAAGAATAAACAAATATTCTCGATCTCCAGAATTTGTTGTAGGTGACCAGAACCGATCATGTACCGGGCTACCATTTTGTTCCACAATTGCAATGTTTAACTGCCTTGGTGGACTATTGGGGTCTGTAATGTCGTAGACTTTTCCAGGGAACCTACCATAACCATCGTAGCAATAATTTGGACTGCCGCCACGTAGATATACATATGCATGTTGCTGGTTTTCTTCTTTGGTACTGAACTTAATTCTTATAATTTTTAAGCACTGGCTCGGCAATAATGAACTTCCGAAAAAGTTTGGTCCGATATCTAAACCTCCATGAAAAGCCTGACCACCCCAATTAATTCCATCAAGGTTAAGATTTTCTTGGGGCGAATATTCAATTCTATTTATTTCAGGAGTTACTCCAAAAAGGTACCAGGCTATTCCATTCAATTTCCATTGTATACCGTCCCGAATTACAGCATCGTCTTTTTCATTAAACCCAAGTTCCGTATATATTACTTTATCCAACGTGGCATCCCGTAACTGCCATTTTACATTTGGCATGTTTCTGATCACTGGATCCCATGTTTCCTCGTCCAATCCTTCAACTATTGATGAATCTTCGGCAAAAAATGAAATTTCATATCTATGTCCTGTTATTTGATCAGGATTTATTACAATTGGATTTACAGAAAGCGTAGAGACACCATGTGCATGAAATACGGACAAATTCTGATTTATTGAAGAGCGAATTACCGTGCCCGGGTCCTGCTCGTGTGGCTTAACCGCAAGTACATTTCCAGCGACAGAGCTTTCTAAATAAGTAAAAGGAGAGGTTTGAGTTGCATCGTAGCCATATGCTGTTACAACATAATAATATTCTTGCCCATTTACAAGCGGGCGAGATCTTAGAAAATCATTGGTAATCTCTATGTATCTCTTAATCCCGGTATTTGTACCAACTATACATGGCATATTTACAACAAAACCTGTTTTGCGATCTACAACATTATTATAAATAACTGTGATCGAATTGACAATATCATATGTAGCTATTCGATATGCATCATCAAGAGATGCACTTGGTGAAGGCAATTGATAAACATTATATCCTTCAAAGACAAATCCTTTGTCAACATAGGATTCTATTTTGTTAACACTTTCCTCCGAAGCCCAATTGAGCACTATTTTATTAGATAACTCCGTCGCATGAACCTTAGGCGCCTGAGGAGGCGAAGGAAGATCAAATAATTGATTAAAAGCGTACTGTGCAAATGTAGTATTATACTTTAATACTTGGACGCTCGATATATTATTAGATCCCATTGCCTGAACAAGTGCAATTACAACCTCAGCTGTATCTCCATAACGTAGTGTTATAGGTCCGTGCACATTTACAATACGTCTATCACCCGACTGAATATCAATGCCATCCACCCATCCAGAACCACTTATAACATCGCCGCTCAAACAATAGGATGTAACTATACCATGAGAAGAAGCATAGGTAGACGAACTATAAAAAGGTACACCAGCAGGATATTGAGGTCGGGGTAAATAACCTCTCATAAGGTTATACCACTGTTGCGTTCCATCATATACAGCATCATCTGGATCACTAATTGGCGAACCAGCTGCGAAATAATCGAATGCAGTCAGAGGTCTATCATGAAAATATTTGTAACCTTTCCGCCACTGGAAATTGACAACAGCACTATCAGAAGGATCACCAGTATAATACGCAGCTCCTTGCAAAAAAGCATATCCTACTGCTGGTGCTGCTAATCCCTTAGCCGAATATTTGGCATCTGTTGGAGTGGAATTATACTCAAAACCTATACTTAAAACTGAATCGCAACCTGCAAAATCATCACCTGCATCACCAACATCACCGTCCGCCCATTGAACGATATACATGCTATCGATATATGCAGTGTTGGGTGCGGTTGTCGTGCCTTTATAAATAAGTTTTACCTGTTTAAATATAATGTCATTTAACGGAGTAGAAGACGCATACGCCCACATAGTTACCTGTTGTTCAATTCCGATCGGCACCGAGCCTGCAAATTGTCCTGACACGCTCGGATCCAGATCATTACACACAAACCAAATTGTCTTTGTCGCTCCTGGAACACCTGGAATGTGATGAGGGTTTGAGGGATCAAACGCACCATCATTGCGAACTACTTTTTCCGTATCAATATACCAAGGGGCGCCTTTTGAAGCAGGCCATTCTTGCCAATCAGCGAAATATTGCTGGGCAATTATTTCAACATCAGAAGATGAAACCCTTCCCACATCCTTTTGAAAGAAGGTCGCAGCATCCATATCAAGGTTTGGCCATGCAGTTTGAGGTGTCCCTGGTCGCATATCAGGTCTTACTGCCCATACTCTGTTGACGTCGGGTGAACTGGGATCTTCAGCTCCAACGGTTTTTCCTGAAGCGTCAGTTAAAATCTTTCCCGGTTGCATTCCATGAAAATAAGTGTTTCCTGTTACTCTCAATTCTTGCGAACCGCCATCTCCTTTTACAAGTCCACCGAAAACTATACCTTCCGCATAAATCGTCCCGATACCAGAGCCCTTTGGAAATTCACCATTCCATGATTCTGAAACATTCCATCTATAAAAACCATCAGCAGCAACCCAGCTAGTAACATTATTAGCATTCATAATAGCTTTCGGGTTACCTGCCATAGTTTTAGATAGTGCTTGCGAAGATTTCTTAGAATCATTCTTTGCATTTCCTATGTAAAAGCCAAAAATCAAGAATATTAGAAAAAATGTATATATTTTTGACCTCATATCTTCTTTCTCCTGTTAATTATAATTCTAGTCTAGCACCAACCCTAATTTGGCGTGGAGAGCCAAAATTAACAAAACCATTTAATCTAAACTGGTGCTGGTTATTTTCTAAATTGATTACCCTGTACAAGTCAACATAGGTTTTACCATAAGCAGGATTTTGTATGGTTGTTCCACTGGCAAGCGGGTTACTTAGCCATCCATCATCATATGCATTTCCAGTTCGATAATAAACATTTATGACATTTTTTGTATTTAGCACATTCTGAACATAAACATAAACATTCAAGTTTGTAGGACCAAATGAAATAGTCTTATCAATTCGCAAATCCACTTGGTAAACCCACGGTGTTTTCGAACTATTGATAGGTTCAACCGGCGTACGTGTACGCGCGTCGTCATCGTTCAGCAATGCACCTAAATCAACTGCTTGTTGGCCTCCTGAGCCCGTAGCACGAGTATATGGATGACCTGAATTAAAATTGATTAACATATTTATTCCCAATTGTTCGAGAATTGGTCCACCATCATTTTTCCCCCAACGATAGTCCATAGAAATGCTACCACGATGAGCTTGTGAAAAATCTAAAGGTACTACCATACTCGGCGGAGTACCTCCAGTATTAAGTAATGAAATAGTTCCATTCGGGTAAGAATTTGTTCCTCTTGCATCCTGCAGAGTATAGTTGAATTGAGCTTGCAAGCGTTTTGTCCTTCGCATTCTCAATGTAAGCTCAACTCCCAGAACGTTTTCGAAATCACCATTGATATATGCATAATATGAGTTCACTGGTGAATTAGCAGGTTGTGGGAAATATGCGGTTTGTAGCTGTCCCTCAATATTTTTATAAAAACCTGTTATATCAAAAGCCACATTGTCTGTTAGTTGCTGAGAAAAACCAATTTCATATTGCGTTGTTCTAACTGGGTCCACGTTAAATCCAACCGGGTCTGGGAAGAAATGTCCACCCTCAAATATATATACTGCAAATGCGCGAGATTTATATAAACTGTAAAGGGCTGGTGCCTGCACAAACTTTCCATATTGCAAATGAAACACAGTGCGTTCTGTTGCTGGAAAGGCAAAACCCAATCGCGGCTCAACATATTCCACAATCTTACCCGACCTAACAGTCCGCAGCGTGTACTCGTTGTGATCATATCCTAAATCATTAATCGACTGAAAATTCCAGCCACACAGGTTCATCTTGTCGTAGCGCAAACCTGCATTAATTATAATATCATCAAACTCCATTTTGTCCTGGAAATATACTGCACCAAAATAAGGATGTTTTGGTCCATCAGGTCCACTATTTATTGGATTGCCAAATTCATCAAACCCGTAATTATTAACCTGACTTAAGGCTCTTAGCATTCTTGCATATGCTTCTTTATCCCTCACAATATCAGGGTTTGCATAGGCATTCGAATAAATTGTTCTTGTGTCAATATCATAGTGAGAGATTGTTCTGTATTCAAATGAACCGCCTATTTTTATTTCATGATTTTTCATCTGTGATGTTAAAGCCACAGAGCCACTTACACTCGATTGCCGATCTTTTGTGTACAGAGCTGTTAGGACTGCACCGGGGCGTCGAAACTCAAATCCATTGAAATTATAATTCGGTGGTGGTTGTGTTAAGGACCAAAATTGCCATCCATGCTCAGCCGCTGCAACACTATCAGTATACTTTATAAGATCATCTCCAAAGTTAGGATCATATGCTTTTTCTCGATAATCAACGTAGCCTACATTAATTTCAAGGAAAGTACTTTTCGAGAGGAAATAGCTGACTTTTCCGCTTAATAGCAAATTGCTATTATCTAAGACCGTAACACGATCAAGGTTGAATATATTACGAATTAAATTATTATTTTTATTTCTCCCCCAGCTGAATCCACCCGCCAAGCGAATCTGAAGTGGATTATAATCAAAAGTTAATGTGCCATTAAATGTATATCGATTATTTGACCTGCCGGGTACATTTCCCTCATCCCATTTAACCCAGGCTGAATCACCTTTTGTGCCACCACTTAATCCGTTATCTTTTAAATAACCAAAATCTGCACCTGACCAAAACCAAATTCGTCTGTCGCGTTGAAAATTATTATTAAAAGCACCAAACAATTTAATCTTAGAGGAAACTGGAACATTTGCAGTGATTATATAATCTGAATAGCCGTATGAGTGACTGCCCAGAACTTTCTTTCCGGGATAATTACCAAAATTATCCGTTTCGACTTGAACGGTTAAATTAAAAACATCCTTTGCGGTTTTAAATGTCTGGTTTACAATTCCTGCATTTGCACCACCAAACTCTGCGCTGTAACCCCCGGCTTGTACACTTATTTCCTCTAGTGCTTCTGGGATTATTGATACAAGACCACCATAATAATCATGACGATCATCACTACCAACAACATCTTTTACGTTGGTACCCTCAACAATATAGCCTACTTCATCACTTCTGCCTCCCCGTATATAAATTGTTCCATTTTGATTGACAACTCCTGCTTGAATACTTAAATAGTTTTGAATACCTCTAACAGGAAGCTTTTGGATTTCGTCGGAAGTTTGCAATCGGACTGCGTTAGTAGCACTTTTTTCAATCAAAGGCCTTTCTGCTATTACCACAACTTCTTCTGCTTGAACCCCAGAACTCAATAACTGCACATTTAACTCACGTGTTAACCCCGCAACAATTTTCACGTCTTTTATTAATTCTGTTTGATACCCAACGTAAGATATTTTTACGTTATATATACCAGCCGGTATATTAATGATCACAAATTTACCATCAACGTCGGTGGAAGCACCATACCCCGTATTCTCCACAACAATTGTAGCACCTACCAGCGGCTCTTTAGTTTCCTTATCAACCACATTACCGATGAGTTTTCCATACTGTGCATAACCTACTGACATACACCAAATTATGATTAATGATAATATTAATATGATTTTTTTCATAAATCCTCCTTTATCCTAATCTTCTTTTACAACTTTGTATTCACCATTACCAAAAAGAGCTATTGTATAGCGGCCTGCAACGTCGCTTACGGTCGTGACTCCCACAATAGTATCATTACTTGTTCCCAAAACAACAAACCTTGGATAAATAATTTTATCTGTTATTGATTTTATTTTCAATGTATCGTATTTACCATTATTAGAAATATCTCCAAAAGCCAGATCATCATATGTTCGCTCGGCACCTGAAACAGTATCAGCGATAACAGTGTAACTTACTGTGCCATTAGTAAAATTCGCAAATCTTACTAAAACGCTGCCAGGCACATATTGAATAACCCCCGCATAAGTCGGATGTGCAAAAAGGCTCATATTAATTATTTCCGAACTTCCACTATTATATATGCAGTAGAAAGTTATTTTTTGATCTGGAATAAATGACTGATAAAAAGTATCAGAAACTGCTAAGTTTGATAATACGATTTTTCTTGAACCAGCCTGCACATTGATAAATTCACTTTCCTTACCCTTTTCCAGTTTTGCCACTAAACTCCCATCTATTATAATGGAAATCGAATCTGCTACATCTCCTAAGTATACAAACTTAACGAGGGTTCGCATATCGATAACTTTTACATTTGGGTTGTCAATATCAACGCATCCCGAGCATACTAACAAAAGAACTGTAAAAAAAGTAAGCAGAATAATCTGCATCTTTTTACAACGCATTTTGCATAAATAATATTTGTTCATCATATAATAAGCTCCTAGAATTTCTGAACTTTTAATCTTATTAACTTACTTAATATCATTATAATAATCTTCAAACTTTTTTTAATATTTCACTTTATAGAATTAACTCTTAAAAAATCATGATTAATTCAACTTATATTCTTTCCTGCTCCCTAAACAGGAACTATTCTTTCACCTCCTCTTCTATTGATATATATTTATTTAAAATATATTTATTGAATGCTAATTTACGTTTTGAAAATTTTTATGTCAAGTGCTTTTAATATTTTGATTAAAATTAAACACAATTTTCTTATTGCAAATACCAAAAATTATCGATAAATCCAAGAAAAAAAGCCTTCTATGGCACAGTATTTGCAAATGTTTGCCTTACTCAATTTTTACCACGTCCGTACTTAATTCTGAGTCCAGCTTTATTAGCTCTTTTGCTTGTTTTTTATCTATTTCTGCAAGCTTAATACCTTTTGTATCCTTTCCTCTAATTCTCAGGAAAACATCTATTCCATGTGTGTATTGCGACTTTTCAATGATTATGTTACTACAATTTGATAATTCATAAATTGGCGAGGTCTCCGATATAATGTTGACATTTCTAAATTTTATAGAATCTGCATAATGGCACTGCACACCTTTTTTACTTGTAATCGTAATTCCATCGAAAACCATACTTCTTACAACTTTTTCAGGCAGACTATTTATATATATTGCCACTTTAGAATTATTGCATAAAATATTTGAAACACGGAAATTCTGGAACACGGGGATAGACTGACTAGAATCAAAATCCTGCTTCTTCATACTTGTACCAGGATCGGTTCCTACTCCAATATTCACATAATGAAGGTCAAACAGTATAGCTTCATTTATTATGTCGTTCATTGAAATATCCTCTATGTAAACATTTTCTACCAATCCACCCCTACCACGAGCAGATTTAAATCGCAGACCTATATCAGTACCGCTGAAAACACAATTTCGAACAAGAACGTTTCTTGCCCCTCCATCTGTATTGCTGCCTATTACAAAACCGCCATGGCCACGATATACTATACAGTCGGCAATAATAATATTTTCACATGAAAAATTCCAGCCACGCTTTTTGTCAGGCTTACCCAATTTTAAACATATTCCGTCGTCACCTACATCAACAATACAATCATAAACTACTACATTGTGACAGGCGTTTATATCTATTCCATCTCCATTTTGTGCATTCCATGGATTTCTTACTTTGATATTTCTAATTATAAGATTCTCGCATTGCGTTGGATATAGCGCAAACTTAGGAGAATTCTGGAATGTTACACCTTCAATTAAAATATTCTTGCAGCCATAAAACTCAACCATATTAGGTCTTAAGTATTCACGAGTATTACGGACATCTTCGATCGAGATTCCCTTGTTTTGTTTGTTTAGCTTATCAAAATATTTTGCGGCCTGCATTGCTTGTTTTGATGGATACCAGACAGTTCCGTCATTATTTAATGCTCCACCTGATTCTATAATTTCTTTCCACTCTGCTTCTGTATATTTTTCCTTTTTTTTCGGACGCCATATATCACCCGATCCATCTACTAATCCGCCCCCGGTAATTGCAATGTTTTCAAGATTAAATCCATAGATCAACGTCATATAGCCAAAGTTTTTTGAATTCGGAGTCGGATGTGGAACAATGGGGTAATCTTCAATTCTTTTGCTGAATAGCAATATCGCCCCTTTTTCAATGTGCAAATTTACATTACTTGCCAGCTCAATTGGTCCTGTCAACCATATGCCGGGTGGTATAATAACCTTTCCTCCTCCTGCTTTTGAGCAAGCTTGAATTGCATCAGCTATGTACTTTGAGTTAAGAGTGATTCCATCTCCTGTAGCCCCAAAATCGGCTATATTGAATACGTTTCCTGGAATATCAGGTGGTTGAATTTTAGGCATGTTAAAAGGCAATCTTTCAAAATATCTTTCGGGAATATGTTGTGCAAAGCCCAAAGAGAAACATAATGCTATAGAAATTAGTAACCTCTTCATATTTATTCTCCAGTATCAAATTTATTGTTTAATATATATTTTGTCATTTTAATGACGTGATAGGTTCGATATGACGTTTAAAATGCTTAATTAAGTTCTGGTAATGCAAATCCTCATTATCATCGAGGCACTTTATTATTCTGTCTTTGAATATGTAATCTCCCTTTTCATCCTTTTTCGATACTACAGAGCCAAAAGTCACATGAAGTATTTGGCGAGCGTTGTCATCCGATAAAAGGTTCGTTAGTTCCGCGTTAGAATAGTCTTTCGGATCACGCATTTTTTCTACCACTGCAGTGACATGATAAGACTTCCTATCATTCTCATAATTTTCACATGCACATTTTAAAATTTCCCTAAATAACTCTGGATTAGCTTGAGAAATTGTCCTCAGTGCTTCGAGCCAGCTTGTGCCAGCAGTCTTTACATGGACCCTGCCATATCCCAATGAACCAACAACCCTATAAACATCGAATTTGTCGCTACCCGAGTGAATGCTAATTTTATATGGACCCATTTTTTCCGCTATTAAGACATGCTTCTCATATTCATCTTTAAATTTTTTCAGGTCGCCCTTATATTCCACTCCTTTTTCAAAATCCCCGATAAAACGAGGTGCCAGGCTAACCAATTGAATTCCCAGCCTTTTCAGCTCATTCGCAACAATAAAGTGTTCCAAAGGGGTAGTCGGAATATCCGTTTCATCCACAGACAATTCAATCTCAAACGGCTGATTTGACCATCTGGTTTTTATATAATTCACTAACTTCACGGTTTGAGCTATACCCGCTCCATACTTTACCAATGCCCGCAAAGTACTATCTTCAGTAGGAGAAATGGTAAAGTTACTGGCAATGGCAAATTGTTTGCCTTTATAGCGCTCAATGAATTTTTCCAGCGAATCATTCAGGACATCCCATGGTAAGCTCAGAACCCGCTGACGTAACTCACTTTCCAGTAAACGCACAGCTTCATTTACTACGTAAAGTCCAATATCGAGGGTGAACATTGTGAATCCTGCTTTTGCGTATCGGTCAATGTCTGCCTCGGTTTTTAAGTGATCAGCATCGGCACCGAATCCTTCTTTATAGCCTTCCTGAAATACCGCCCACAAAGCCGAATCCATTACATCTTCTGCTTCTCGCTTTGTTCGCTCAAGTTCACGCACAGATTGCTGGGCAAGTATTACTTTTAGTCCACTTCCTGCAACCGCACGAATATGCCCCGAATTTGCTATTCCAAGTCTATCCCCGCACCCTATTGAGTTATCTAGTCCAATTAAAACAGGCCTGGTAAATGGAAAAAGTTTTCTAATCAATTCAGCATTTTCGTGACTAAATTGACACCTTCTCAGCCCGTTTTTTTCGGTTCCCACAAACTTACTTGCAATATCTCCTCCTGTAATCCACAATGCCTTTCCACTGGTATCTCTGCCTATGAATAAATATTGATCTTGCATCCTGTTAACAGACTTTGGGTAGACTTTAATCATTATTCCATCTGAAAATGCTACTTCACATAGTTTGTTATGAGGATCAGGATTTGTTAAGAAAGAGTCTAACGTTTCCTTGAATCTATTTGACATTGCTTTTTACCTTTCTAATATTTTGCTATTTAATTCCTTTTGTGTTGAATTCCATAGAGCAAACTAACCAATAACATCAAGTAATAATCAGATTAGGCTATCCATAGTAGATTATTATTCCTGGCTACTGTGGATCGAGACAAACTTATCCCGATTATTGCTTCATAAAAATTGATCAGAATAACTGTAACGTTGCGATATTGTATACAAGATTGACTTAAATGAAAACGAATGTAGTGATTTTAACATTTTAAAAATCTTTATTTTCTAAATCTTTTATTTTTTTACGGGTAATTTAGCATAAGACAAAAGCCATTGAAAAAGATTCTTTGCTGCTTTTTTGTTTTCGTAGTCTGGTGGGAGTCTTCTCGTATCCATATACTCATTATAAAGCCATGGATCACCGACAACAAAAACTAACCCTTCGCCCAATTTACTGGTAGCCATTAGTACGAGTTCTCCTTCTGTAAGCACAGGTTCTGCGGGTTTTCGAATTTGCAGTGAACTAACTTCTTTCATAAAGATTTGCTTTACATCTTTAAATATCGGATGCTGGGGAAGGTTATCGTTCTTTCCCATTTCATAATTTTTACCAACCACTCTATGATGGCTATCTTCATTAAAATGAATTCCGAACTTTTCTGCAAGTCTATTCAAATGATCAAATTCTGCTTTGCCCTTATCGTTACCCATTAAAACAAGAACACCGCCCCCTTTTACCCACGCAATAATATCACTTATTGCTTCATCTGAAATATAATTAGGGTTTTCAGTTTCTTCAGGAGTATCGGGGTCTACTATTATATATATGCTATATCTTGAAAGGACAGATAAAGTAGGTGATTGTCTCAGACTTACTATGCTAGCTCCCAGCTCATCTATTATATTCCCTAATTGTGAAAAACCGGAATCAAGTGTATCTTCCCATATATAATGGTATTGAATTTTGCCCGTATCAACCTTTTTCCATTCACAATTGAAAAAATAATCGAGTGCCACTATTTTGTTCAAGCCAATAAGGGAATTGCTATCTAAATCAACCATGAATTTAGCCAGGGGATGATTGATTTCCTTCAAACCCTCCGAAACAAGTTGGGCTATTGCTAATGCACCATACTTAACAAAATGAGTATTATCTTCCTTTCCTTCAGGTAGTGCTTCATAAATGCCAGGTTCAATCCATAAGAACAACTTCTTTGTTCCCTCGGGTCCAAGTTTTTTGAATAGAGCCATGCTCTTCTTATGAAGATCGATCAATGGTACATTCTCTTGTTCAGCGACTTCTCGAACAACAGTAGGATAATCGCCGTGCTGGTCTATGAAGTTTCCAGCCTCATCAAACTTGCGTCTATTTACGGGTGTTAATAAAATGGGGAATGCACCTTTTTCTCTGGTTTCTCTTAAATACCTCAACAGGTTTTCTTTGTAAGCAGAATGGGCTTCTGCATAGCGATTCGTATCAGACACTTTTGCATCGTTATGACCGAATTGTATAAACACATAGTCATTGGGCTGTAATTTATTGTAGACGTTCTGCCACAGCCCTTCTTTTAGGAAACTTTTTGTACTCCTTCCATTTTTAGCATAATTTTCAATAATTACATTATCATTGAAAAAATAGTGAAAAACCTGACCCCAGCCACGCTCGGGATTATTAATTATCGGCTTGTTAGCCATAGTGGAGTCACCAATTAAAAAAATCCTGATTTTGCCTGCGGATTGCCAGGTTACAAACAACACTGCCGAAATAACACTAATTAAAATTAACTGACTTATCTTGCTCATATAACATTCCTATTTCTAAAAATCTTCTTGTCACGAAATTACTTACCCAATTCAAGTGAAGCAAGTATAAACGGACCTATTGCTTTGAAGTCGTTCGTTCTTATCTTCTCACTAATATAGTATTCAAAACTTCCATCGCGATACGGACTACCACCAAGACCGCCAACACTGCATACATCATGGATGTACACCAATCCTTTTTCATCTACAGTTACTTTGTGTTTAATTAGGTTTTCAAATGACTCTTCTGCATATTTGAGATATGATTTGTCGAGATACTTTTTGTTAGCACCCTTTGCTAATGCATAAATGAACATTGCAGAACATGAAGATTCGATATAGTTACCCTTTCGGTTACCTTGATCCACCACCTGGTACCACAATTTTGTTTCTGGATCGCGGAATTTAATTAAAGCTTCCGCCAATTGTTGTAAGTATTTAATTAAAAGCGAGCGTTTTGGATGGTATTCGGGGATATAGTCGAGCACATCTACAAGAGCCCAAATGTACCATCCCATTGCGCGCCCCCAGAAATTGGGAGATGTACCTTTGACTGAATCAGCCCATTTTTGTTGTTTGCTTTCATCCCAGCCATGATAGAGCAAGCCAGTTTCTGGGTCGCGATTGTGGCGTTCGATAAATATGAATTGATTTATTACATCGTCAAAAGCTAGCGTATCATTGAACATTAAAGCGTACTCGGCATAAAAAGGCTCTGCCATATATAAGCCATCGAGCCACATTTGATACGGATAGATTTTTTTATGCCAGAATCCACCCTCATTGGTGCGTGGTTGTTCTGAGAGTTGTTTTCTCAGTGTATCTGCAGCAATTTTATATTTTTTTTCGCCCGTAACTCTATAAAGAGCAAGTAATTGTCTTCCGGTTGCAATGTTATCTAAGTTGAACGAAAGATATTCGTAAGTCTTGATTGAGCCATTTTCAGTCACATATTGATCTATATTCTTTTTGATATAGGTCAGATATCTTTCGTCTTTGGTTTTCTCATACAATTTCCAAAATCCTTGCAAAACGACTCCGCGTTCGTAGTCCCAGCGTTTGCTTTTCTCGACTCCGGGATACATTATTGTATCCGGGCAGATTTTCATGATAGTTTCTGCCATTCGAATTGACCATAGGCTTTTCTCATCTTCAGTATCCTTTCCAGTACACATAAGGCTCATTAATAAAATTATAAGTAAGAACGAGAAAACAGAAAAATAAAAGTTAACGTTTTTCTTATTTATCATTTTTGCCTCTAGAATAAACAAAGACCTGCCCGCTTTAGAAACCCGTTGCCATGGTGCAACAAGTTAAAAGCGGGCAGAAAAATTTTTATCAACTTACACTTTACTTAAGCAAAACCATCTGTCTGATTATCAAGTTAGAATTTTGCTGCAAACGTGCAAAATACAGTCCAGTGGGTAAATTAGAAGCATCAAATCTAACCCTATATTCTTCACCCGTTTTAGCTTTACCTTCGAAAAGCGTGCTTACACATTGCCCAAGAATATTATACACCTTCAAGGTTGTATAGCCATCAATAGCAACTGTGAAACTCAATTCGGTATAAGGATTAAATGGATTCGGATAGTTGTTGCTTAGATTGAATTTCCTTGGCACCTGGAATTCCAATATCTCAACTTTATTTGCAGGACATGCCAGGCTTCCATTTCCGTAAATAATTCTATCTGATGGAACCGTAACATTATTAGTGCAATTATCCAGCACACCATTCGAGAGATATAAATAGTGATTAATTGTTACTGGTTTAGACAAAAACACCCCGCTTGAGTTATCTATCGTAAGGTCATAAACCGTATCTGGCAAAAGTGTGCCTGTAATCTGGGCAGAAGTTCCTTTAAAGTCATAACTTGCAGAAGTACTAAAGAAATTTCCACCTGGTATAGCAGCAGAATGATCAGCCGTGCATTGAATACTTCCATTTATTCCGGCTGGATGAGCTGTTTGGAGTTCTGCGCCATCACTTAAAACAAATGTCCCGGACCCTTCAAGAGTAGTGGTATCCATATCCAAAACAACTCCACTGTTAACTATTACGTTAATCGGACCACCAGCATAATTTTCATTAATCAAATAAAATTTTTGAATACCCTGTTTGCAAAATTTAAGCACAGCTCCACCGGCAAGTGTATTTGAATTTTGTAAAGACGCATTTGACAACCTAAAGTCCCCATACAAATTCCATGTGGTTGTTCCTGATCCACTCTGACTTCCTCTTGTCAGTCCAAAATTTGTCCAGGTAACTCCATTGGGATTGCCAACTACATTAATGTTTCCATATACATTTATTGTTACGTGAGTATTACTGTTCGAAGTACCATGAGCTGCGAAAATCGCCCGCAAGGTTGAATTTGTAGTGCTACTACCGTCCAAAAGTATATTACCATTCACATTAACCGTTACAGAAGAATCCACAGTAGGTGCACAGGGCTGAAACCTGCCTGTTCCTGTACACAACACAACCATATCACCCCCAATATTTATCGTCCCCCTATTCCATCCAAGATTTAAGTTCCCACTCTGTGAAGGGCAATTATAAATAAGGTTATAAAAGTTTTGTGCCCCATTAGCGGGCATAATATTTGAAACCCCTGTAATAAGACATGTAGAGCCTGTTTCCCATGTAGCTGTAGGGATAATACCGCGGTTACGGTTGTGGTGGTATGTTCCATAAACTGTCATTGCTCCACCGGGATTTACCACAATACCTCTTATACCTGCTGGTGTATTCCATGTGGAATCTACTCTCAGAATAACACCTGAATTTACTATAAGTGTACCATTGACAATCACCGAATCCACAACAACATCTTTATCAACGTTCACAACATGACCTGCCTGAATTTCTATTGCGCCATAAGTGGTATCTGGTGGGACGGTAGCTGAAACCCAATTCGATCCATTGTAAACCTGCCATGTAGAAGCACTTGACCAATTGCCAGAGGTTGCACTGCGGTAATCGTACATTGATTGAGCAAAAGCCAGTGAACACAAGACAATTGATAATAGCAAAATTTTATAAAACTTTAACATTTTGAACCCTCCTCTTGTATAATTAAACATTTTAGTTTATTTAATGTTATTACTTACAATATCAAATCAGCAAAATTTTTCACTTTAAAGTATAAGAAACTGTTGCAACAATATTTTGGAGGCTTTCGGTATTTGTATTAACGTTAGTGGCCCATTTATCGACATACTTTAATCTTGTATACTGGTAAGCAAGGTTAACTTGAAAACCGCTATATTTAAACCCAGTACCCAGAGAATATGTTTCAAATGGGACTGGATCAATGGTAAAATAATCGCCTTCTGGTGAAAAAACATCAGTCTGTTTTGAGTATCCGCCTCTGAGTAAAAGCCATTTCAATGGTGAATATTCAAAACCAATTCCAAATTTGTAGATGTCTAACCAAGGTTTTGAAGTTGAACCTGATTTACTATCTACATATATAGCTTTAGAATACGGCATGATTTCATACATAATGGCTACGGCAAGATTTTCTTTAATATCGATGTTGAGCTCCAGAGAACCTCGACATGGTAAAAACATTTCATCCTTGCCATTTACTTCTTGGGATTGTATTATTGAGCCTGCAGAATCAATTGTAGCAATATATTTATAATCACGTTTTATAGTGTTCACAGGTTTTGCAGTGATTCCGAAATTTGCATTCTTAAGCCTGTAGCTTGCACTTAAGGTAAATTCCGTGCCAGAGTATTCAGAGATTCCGTTTGTTTTATAAAAATTTTTATCATTATAAGGATAGAGTCCAAAATATGTTCTGTGGAATATCAAAAGTCCTCTACCTGTTAGATACTCATATTCACGGGTTGTTCCATCCAATGTCAAGAGACTTACACCAAAGGCAAACTTATCGAGCAACCCGATTGAAACCGTTCCACCATAGCCATATATTGATCCTGACCGATACGAGATACTTCTTAGCCAATATACAGGAAGAGCTAGATTATCAGCATCTGTGGCAGGAATATAAAAAACATTTTTTCTTAAAGATCCGATATCGGGCGAAAGTACATTTCTGTTTTCGTAGTATCGATTAAGATTTGCGTACTCCACAGCGCCAAGTCCAACAACCATTTTTACATTGTTTACTTTAACCGGAAGTGCAGCAAAAAACTGGAGTGGGAGTTTCTCATCCTTTCTATTTTTCCAGTTTGGTTTAAGGTCATCGAATGGGCGAGGAACCGAATCCTTTGCAGTTGGGAAGGGCACAGAAGGATCAATAACAGGATCTGGAATTTGATCTGTCAGTCCCTCCATTAATAGACTCAGATTAGAATAGTTCCAGTTTACAAACCAATGCTGGACTTGTTCGTTTGTTTTGTATTGTAGAAGTCCGCCCACCGAAACTTGAATTCCTTCAAGGCTTTGCAAAGCAGCGGGATTGGAGAACATTACAGAAACATCATTTTTTAACAATGAAACTCCGCCCATCCCTATTGAAATAACAGAGTGGTTAGTTGTGTGATTCAGCCCTTGCATAGTTAGAGGCTGATTATATTCTTGCGCAAGCAGACAATTAATAAAATAAGTTAATATTATGCTGATTTTTATGATATTTTTTCTCATGGCATTTGTACTCCTATGCTAAATCTATGTGCACTCTCAAGGTATTTTCCCATTGAACCATAGCTATAATCAATTAATATTATCGACTTTGAAATTTCCTGTTTAATACCTACACCAAATGTTAATCCTTCTACATCATAATTAAATTTATAACCTAATCTCAAAGCAATTATTTTCGCGAATTCATATTCAAAGCCCGTGTGAATTTGCTGTGAATAATCATTCGGCTGGAAAAGCTCAATTGCAAAACCAAGCCTATTTTTGGGGTCCTCTATAAGAAGGCTGTTCTGTCCGATAATATCTCCGGCTATACCAGTTCTAAACAGGATTGGTGCGTGTGCAAGATCAACAGCATATTTAAAACTTGGACCGAAATTTTGAATAGACGCAGCTACTTGAACCGTACGAAATCCTGTATTATACCGGATACCTACATCAAATAAGAGGGCATCCGTATAAGTTTTGACTTCCGTTCCATAAATGCCCGGTGTCTGGGTTAAGGTTATAACCTTTTTCTGGTCAAAAAGGGATTCATGTGCATACTTAACTGTGATTCCAAGAGCAAATTTTTCAATTAAGCTTCTTGCATAGGTTAGACCTGCCAGGTACGAATAAGGTCTGAATATTCTACCTGTAAGGTATGGTTCATAAGGGTTTGCGCCTTTCTCCAGTGGTAGGAGAGCTTCTTCAAAAGAGCCATAATCTACATATTGAAATTGTAATCCGACAGAACCGAAATTTCCAAACTGCATCGCAAGGCCAATAGCATATTGTTTTGCATCGAAAATCCAGTTTGTATAGGTTGTAGTAAACTGAAAACCTTCTGTTAAAGCAACGCCACTTGGATTCCAAAAAACAGCCTCCGCGCCATGTGCCCAAACGGTATATGCATCTCCCATTGCAGTTGCTCTAGCACATGGCATAACTTTAAGGAACTGCATAGATGTAGAGGCTACCTTTTGGGAAAAGACTATTGATGTTAATCCAATTAACATCATCAATGATATAAATATTCTCGTTTTCATTTTTATGCCCTCTCTCAATGAATAATTACAAATTTGTTCCAGGCTCTATCGCCAGTATCTTTATCTTCAACTATAAAATAATAAACGCCAGACGAAACCCACTGTTCGTTTCTAGATACTTGCAACCAGTAATTAGAGAATTCACCATCCGGATTATTTGCCGAAACAGATTCGTGTTCAAGGGTTTTCACCAATTGTCCTGAATAAGAGTATATCCTTATTGTTGCGCGCTTTGGAAGGCCACAGAAATATATTATATTTCCAACATCGCCACCCATTATTCCTGATGCAGACTCTGCTCCTGAATTTAAAATAAAAGGATTTGGAGCTGCATATACATGCCTTAATTTTGATACTGCCGGTGTCTGCGTGATATGACTCTTAATATTAGTTTTTGCACTCCAATTACCCAGAGAATCAACTACCACAACAGAATAGAAGAAACTTTGCCCAAGCTTCGATGTTTCATCATAATACACATAAGCGCTGTCTCCAAGCACAAGATTGCCTTTTTTTTCAATTGACGAGGCATCTACAAAATAACGCGGATCCCTTAAACCAACACTATCCAGAATCTTCCAGGGTCCCATTGGATTGACACTTCTAAGTACTAGATAGTAACTTGGCGGAGCAATTAATCGTGCAAAACCCGGAGTACTCCGATTAATTGATTCCACCTGTGCTCCCCATATTATTTTATTGGAAGCAGAAGGAGTATTAATAACATGTATAGCAGGTGATGGGCAGGGTATTGGAACCTTATAACTGCCTGTAGGCAACGCGCCCGCCAATGGAGATGGATCAAATTGAATAGTATCGTATCGTACATAATCGCCACCTTTATACATTTGTATTGCTCTATCTGCAACATCTTTTAGCGAAACTGTATTCGGCGAGTTTACGTAATCGGGTAACTTCCTAGTTTGCATATACGTACTGCCCATATATCTGTAATCGATCTGGCCTGGCTGTGGTTCTCTATCCATATTTGGATTTAAACAATCGTATCTCAATTTTGTCCACCAGCTTGGAACAGGATGAACACCAGGTTCAGGCTCTGGAGACGGTGCCTGATCACCCGTACCCCAACCGCCACCGAGGTCATTATATCTAGTCTGTTGTTCTGTTCCCGGACCAAATCCTGCCATTTCCGCATATGAAAATCTCAATACTTCGCCTGGAGGAAGTATGTACGGCCCAAATCCATACAGCTTTCCAGTTGGATTTCTTAAAGTATTACCCCAGGATGGTCTTGCTCGACCAATCCAATACAAACCGAACGTTGCAGAGTCTGAGCTGGATCTCATTTGTATGTTATTTCGCCTCACCTCGATATCGTAATATCTGCTAAACTTATCCATGTTTAAGTTTCCATTATCCCACCCGATAGTATAAGGCTGTTTCAATTTTTTATTCTCATCATATAGATTAATTGTATCGCTCGCTGGTGAACCGCTTGCAAGTGCAACCTTAACCTGGTACTTATTTGCAAGGTGGTCATAATCATAATATAATGGCAATATTCCTATTGCTGCCGGTGCCAGCATTATGGTATCGATTGCATCTTGCGGGAAAAATGGTATTCCATTGATGCTATGGTTATAAATCATATACCTGTGCCAGTCAAATCGAGCATAATTCATAGATAGCGAGCCGCCTTGTGGTTTATCTCCACGAAACGCAACATCAGCCCACACATTTTGATTGTACATTCTTCCAGCTATCATTGAAGGAGTAAACGAATAAATAAAAGCAACTGTCACAGCCCTCAATGTATCGCTTCGGTTGTTTTTTATTTCGTACTCATATATAATAAAATCATCATAATCGGGGAAACTCCATGCACGACTTGTGCGCTTTACTGACACACCCTGATATGTATCCCATTCGGATATTATAATTTCTTCAGCATCATCAGGATTATATGATGGGTTTATTTCACCATTTTCAAGAACCGGATAATTTTCTATCCTTTGAACGTTCCTGGGAATTGATGAAGTTGTTTGGTTATTTCCACTTGCATCGGTAAGTGCTCCACAAGGGATGTACAATCTCGGTGTTGCACCTGTTCCACTGTATACTGCAGTATCTGCCGCAATCCACAAACCTCCCCCTAAAGAGTTATAAAATCCTTCGAAGGTATAAGTTTCATTAGCAGCTCTTATATAAATTGGGTACCCTTGATTGCTTGGCCATTCAAAAGATGGCATACTAAGCAATGCTCCGCCTTTTCCACTATCTAACGGTCTGCCTATGGAACCATTTGCAAAAATTGTTTGCCTAAGCATACCTCTTCTATGAATTTCTTTGTCCTGCGCAAACAGCAGGAAATTCATTAGTATTATTAATGTAAAGAAAACATATTTTGTTTTCATAATAACTCCTCACGTTAAAATTCAACTGTGAAACCAAGGTTAAATGATCTGGGTTCATTTGTATAAATCAGAAATGATTTATCTAAAGCCAGCTGTAAGCTTGCCGGGTATTTATCATTCATATGCAGAAGTCCATTGGGTGCATCCAGCGGAACATTTTCATATATTCCGGCATTCGGATTTGGGGAACCGGCATTATCCGACCTGAAAATATAATCATAGTTAAGCGTTTTATCATTAAACAAATTGAAAATTTCAAGATAAATAGTGGCGGTGGTCCCGAAGAATTTTTTAATCTTTTTAGAGATTTTAACATCCGTATTTCGTTCCCACGGAGTTCGCTTGTTGTTCACTTCGAATTCGCCGGCTTTGCTTGAATATGTGTATGGCCTTCCACTTCTGATGTAGCTATGTAAATAAACAGTAATATCACCAAGAGGATAAATACCACCTGCTTTAAACCCAAAATCACTTTCCGTGGTATACCCAAGATCAATCAAAAAATTATGTTCCCTGTCGAAATCAAGCAAAATGTCTTTCTTAGCTGTATTTTCAGCATTCAACGTTATTAATCCATTCTGATCCCTGTGGAAGGTGGGCACCATACTACCGACGGAACTACTCTTACCAGTAGCAACGCTGTACTGGTAATTTATTGAGCCTGTGTATGGACCTTTTCTTTTACTTAAAATTATCTTGAAACCGCGAATATCTGCATAAGCTCGATTTATGTAGGTGTTATATGAAGGATAGTACGAACCGCACTCACTGCTTATTTGTGCCTGTTGAATCAGATCTAACACATTCTTATAATAGCCGCTTATATCTAAGGTAAATCCTTCTCCAAAGCCCTGTACAACACCCACATCATAGCTATATGTTGTTTGGGGTCGAAGATACGGATTGCCTAAAACTTGTGGACTCAGTTCAATTTTACCAGTAGTTGTGCTTATAAGATTTCTGCTTTCAAATATATATTGAAAACCTGGCCTTTGGACATAAGCACCATAGTTAAAATGGAATACTGTTTGCTCCAATATTGGGAACGATACCCCTATACGGGGTTGAAGTCTACTAATTTTTGGAATCTTTTGTGTTAATGCATCTTTACCAACATAGACCCATTTATTTGAATCCGACAAAAAAGCCAAATAAGGTGCATAAAGGTCAGGCAAAAATTTTGTATTCAAATCCCAGAAATCTAATCTCAGTCCTACATTAGCAATCATTCCTTGAAACTCTATTTTATCTTGAGTATATAATGCGACCTCATAAGGCTTAGCTGTATACTCCGAATAGATCGGAAATTCACCACTCAAAGAATAATGGTCTTTAATATCCAATCGATAGATATTTGCTTGAACACCTGCATTTATCAAGTGTGATTTTGCGACCTGACTTGTAACATACGCATCAAGTGAATAAGTAGAGGTCTTATCGTTATAAAAGTTATCACGGCCTGCACCCGTTACGAAACCATCTGGTGGAGTTTGTTGCAAAGTCAGAGTATTTTGCAATCTAAATGATGTTGTTAAGTCATCTCTATCTTCTTCAAAAGGCGATGATCCTTCTCTCCGCTTTGTCAACAATGCATTGAGCTTGATTTCATAATAAGTTTTTGGACTTAATACTTTATTAAATCTAATACCAAGTTGGGTATTAGTTGTCCTTCTATATTGAACATTGAGTATATTATCCCATAGGAAATTAAGATATCCTGGAGATGTTGGACTGTTCTCACTCGGGAATACTGTTCTTGAATTAACCGAATAGGCACCACTTACTCTAAATGTTGTTCCCTTACCCATATCAAAAGCAACATTTCCCATAATCTGTTGATCAATGTCGGGTTCTTCCGCTGGTAATCTTGGCCAGACATTCGACTTTCTAGCTGCTAAAAACATCCTTGCACTTTCACTGAGAGGTCCACCAGTACTAAATTCAACAGAATAATCCACGTTATTATCATAACTCAGGTCGTTTATTTTCTTTCTGACTTCTCTCCATAGAGCTTTGGCAAGGGCTATCTGGGCAGCTGTATCCTTACCAAACATTGTGGAAATATTTTTGCCCATTCCTGTCCAGTATCCAAATCCGGGAATCTCGTTTGAGGGAGCATTCCACACAGAGTCCGTCAACATAGTTTGTAAATATCTGTTTGCATTAGCATCATAAACGTGTGCTCCAAAATATTTTCTACCAGGTACTCTCGTATTCACCTCGGCATAGCTATGCCATGCATCGGCCCTACCTTCCTTCATCGTTATATTAACAACACCCGATTGTGCATTGCCATATTGAGCACCAAAGCCACTTGTTACAATCTCGACCTCTTCAAGTGCGCTTATCATTGGAACTATAGCAATGGTATTATCTAAAGGATTTGTTATACCAAAGCCTTGTAGAACATATAACTGCTCCCCTGGCCTGCCACCTCTAAAATGACCGTCTATCACATCCGCAGCAAGAGCAATTGCATCATTAACACTTCTTGTGCCAGCAATATTTTGCACATCCTCAGGTCTAAATACCACACTCGTCGAAGTCTTTTCAGGTTCAACGTCTGGCTTAACTGCTTCGACAATAATAGGCTCTTGCTCTATTGCAGATACCTTCAGTTTAAATTCCGCCACTGTTGTTTTACCAGAGTTTACAACAACCCCTTTTTGTATAATTTTCTCATAACCTACCATGGAGGCTTGAATATCATATTTACCCGGAGGCACATTGATTACAAAATAGTTACCATCAATATCTGTTGCTGCCCCCATACTTGTACCTACAATTATAACGTTAGCCCCTATAAGTGGCTCACCAGTTTGGGCGTCTACAACTCTGCCCGATATTTTCCCAGCCATCTGAGCAAAAACAGCGCTAGAAGCTAACAAAATAAATAAAAACGAAATTATAAAAATCCACATTGCATTGCATCCATACCTTAAATCTATCGAATTAAGCGGATGCCTATTCCTTTTTATGTATTTATATATCATTTTACCTCCTTCACTTTTTTTATAGTCAAATCCTGGTCAACTTGTACCGTTTAAGTTATCAATTTAATAATAATTAATAGCGACATTTATTATACTTAGGTTTTCAACATTTTCGATTACACTGGGTTCTTTAACATTGTTAAATACACAATCCTTTACAATGATGTTCATTGCAGGTGAGCGTTCATAAGCCTTAATCCATAAAGCATATTCGCTTTTTTCACTCGTAACGTTTTCCACCTTAATGTTACGTACAACTGGTGTAAAATCACCCTTATCTCCTTCTTCGTAATAGAAATCAATTTTCACAATCGCTTCGGCAACCTGTCCTACTTTAATGTTCCTTACAAGAACATTTTCAACAAATCCGCCTCTGATAGAGTTAGTCTTAATTCTTAACATCCTGTCCAGATTGGGGCTATCCATTTCACAATTTTCTGCATAAACATTTCTTACACCACCCGACATCTCACTGCCAATCACTATACCACCATGACCATCCTTCATTTTGCAACCTTGAATTACAATATTCTCACAAGGGACATTGACTCGACGGCCATCAGCATTTCTACCCGATTTAATAGCTATACAATCATCACCATTGTTAAAAAAGCAATCCTTAATAAGTACATCTGTACATGATTCTGGATCACAACCATCATTGTTAGGTCCCAGACCCTCCAATTTAACACCAATAATAGAAACATTTTTGCAAAGCACAGGATTCAGAAACCACATCGGAGAATTTCTAAAAGTAACTCCTTGAACCAGAACATTCTTGCATTTGTAAGGAACAAAGAAGTTAGGACGCAAGTAGTAGCCTTTGCCGAATACCCTTTTTTCAACCGGCACACCCTTTTCAGCCATATCAAAAAGTTTTTTCCTTGCTTCGGCCTGTGTATACTTAGTCTCACCAGACTTACCTTTCGAACTGCCCTTCCACTGCCACCAGTTATCATCCGCTCCCTGTCCATCAAGGACACCCTCTCCAGTTACTGCTATGTTTTCCTGCTCGAATGCATAGATTAACGGGGAGTAATTATAACATTCAACACCCTCCCATCTTACATACACCACGGGAAGATATTTCTCTGGATTCGTTGAAAATTTTATTACTGCGTTTTTAGCTAAATGAAGATTCACATTGCTTTTCAAATGAATGGCACCTGTTAGATATTCTCCTTCTGGCACAAACACCATACCACCACCTGCTTTGTTACATGCTTCTATTGCCTTCTTAAAAGCCTTTGTGCAATCAGTTTTTCCATTGCCTATAGCACCGTACTTTGTAACATCAAAAATTTTGTCTGGAAATGCTGGCGGAGTTATTCTTGCCAGAATAGATGGAAGTAAAGCCCAGCCCTGTTTCATGTTAACATCCTGCTGGGCAAATGAATAGAAAAACAATACAAGATAACCTGTGACAACTAACAAAATTCTCTTCAAAGTACATCCCATAGCTCCCTCATTAATTTATGAAAGTTATTCAATAACATTGGACATTTACCATTGATGTATCCAGCTCCATCTTTCCCTCTAAAACTCCTGGAGGGCACAAGGATACTTCCAAAGGAAAGTTCCCTGTGCCTCCGAGAGCGACCAAAGGAGGAAGGAGGAGGAGGAAAGAAAATCTTGTTTATAATAACTGCCATTCTATAAAAACCCTTACTGTTTATCTTAATAGCATCATCTTCTTTACCTGCCGTTCCGAACCACTCATAAAAAAATAAGGTCATGCCGCCAATTTAAGCGGCATGATCGTGAATTCTATTCTAATCACTTCATAAGAACAAGTTTACGAACCATCGTCTGGTTCCCAAACTCGAGCCTATATAGATATATTCCGCTTGCCAGATTCGAAGCATTAAATACCACGCGATTAATAACACCTGCCTTCGCCTCACCATTGAACAATGTTGCAACCTTCTGTCCAAGCAAGCTATATACTTCCAGCGTTACCATTCCATCTTTTGGTAATGTAAATTCTATAGTTGTTGCTGGATTGAATGGGTTCGGATAGTTTTGAGACAATTTAAATTCACGTGGTACTTGCTGTGTCTCTTCCACAAATTCGCCACTCTTTGGCTCACCAATCGCAAAAATTCCACCATAAGAGGGAAGTCCTGAAAATTCAATACTGCTTGCTGTTCTGTTTGCAACTGTTAAAGAAGTCCACTTAGGGCTATTATCTGCATTATATGCCTGTGCAATAAAGTTTAGCGGTTCCGCACCTGTATCAATATCAGCTGATACAAAGTTCAAGACAGCATTGTAGGATTCAAATTGTGCTGTGGCATCAAACACCCAGTACTGATTAGCATTCTTTTTTGAATTTATACGCGAGCTGTCGATATCTGGATGTTCACCCGGCACAATAACGGCACTCATATTGCCTGCAGTCATAACATTAATAAATTCCGCATCAACTGGAGAATATCCATTCGATGTACCAATCTCGAATGTAATAGGTACACTTGCTCCCTGCGGTATATACTTCTGTAAAGTTCCAAGAACATATCCGTTTGTTCTTGAAACATTTCCACCCTGAGCAACTATAAGTACATTCTCACCTGTAGAAACAATACCGTTATCCAATTTTAATGTACCCTTGACTGTAATATTTTTAGTAATTGATAACCCCTGCCCGTTATTTATAGTCATGTCATAAACTGTATCTGGCATCAAATTCCCTGTTACCTGAGCGGTTGTACCGTTAAAGACATAATTGGCATCAGTGCTAAATGATTTTGTTCCTGTCGTTACAATACACCCATTCAGACCATCTGGATGTGCTATTTGTATTGTACCACCAGCATCGAGTGTAAAATTAGAACTGCCACCTATTACACTTGAACCTATATTTAAATTACCGCCACCCTTGACTGAGAATGCCGGTCCACCAGCAGTATAGGTAATTGAAGACATAGATATATTTACAGTTGCTCCATTATTAATATCCATACCAATTGCTCCAGCAACAAAAGTAACATTAGAAAGAGACAACGCTTGCACACCAGATTTTGCGAAAACAAACTTAGCCCCAGTTGAATTTGAGTTCTGTGTTGATGCATTCTCCATTAGAAAATCTCCGTAAAGATACCAGGTAACGGTTGGGCCGCTACCACGGCTGACAGAAAAATTACCACCTGTTACAATAATATTTCCATAGGTACGTATCGTAATGTCAGCACTGCTGCTTGAACCATTTGACGCAAATTGACCGGACTCCAAAATGATATTACCATTTATCCTGATGGTATTAGGAGTACCTGCAGCTGGAGATGTCATTTGCGATCTGACATTCGAAGGAATCCTGACAACAACATTTCCTCCAATAACATTGTTATACCATCCCCAATCCACATTGGCTGTTTGACCTGAACAGTTCCATGTGAAATTATAAAAATTCTGATTCAAATTACCAGGTTTACTACCACTTGTATATCCTGTAACTTCACATGTGGAGCCTGTATTCCATATACCAATTGGTATAGACCCTGAGCTTTGTGCATGTACGTATCTTCCACCATTGTTAAATTGTAACTTACCTGAAGAAGCAATCGAACCCGAGTTGACAATTGTCCCTTCTATAAAATTCAGGCTATCTAAACCTGTTACTGTTAAAACTTCTGATGCAGATATAAATAGCTTTCCACCCGCCTGTATATTAATATATTTACACGAAGCACTTCCACCAACTATCACAGAGTCGGTTCCCAATATCGTTACTGTATCAAACGACATAGGAACGATCCTTCCAACCCATGTAGACGGTGAGTTCCAATCGCCACCGCCAGCACCATTGCTTACAATACCAATCGGATGAGGCGCAAACGTAACTCTAATTGTGTGATTAGCAGAAACATTATGGAATATGTAACTCGTTGGAGCTCCTATATATTCACCATCCACAAACACGGAATCAACTACATAACGTGAATCGGGCGTAAATAAGAATTCCTGATCTGCCCCAGCATCCACATACACTACACCACTAGGATTTATTGTACCATTAGGACCTGCAGTTGCTATAATTTGATACTGAATTTTAGAAAACACCGCCCTTATGGTATGATTTGTTGTAACATTTATAAATGTATAACTTGTTGTGGAATCCACTAGAACATCATCAACAACTACAGAATCAACTTGATAACCCGGGTCAGGAGTGATGGTAAATGTCTGACTATCTCCATAGTTCAGTACTACATCACCACTCGGATTGATTGTGCCATTTGGACCTGCAGTTGCTGTGATGGTTACAACGGAATCCAGTTTCTGACCAATTGCAAATACGTTACCATAATATGGTTCTCCACTGATCTCTATGCTTGTATTGGTGTTGCCAGTTACTGTAAGTGGACTCCACATATTACCATTAAAAGCCCGAGCTATAAACTTACTCGGATCCGCATATGGATCTAAGTTTTCGCCTTCAAAACAAAGTGTCCCATGGTACGATCCAATTCCGGCTTCAGTCTCGAATAACCAGTACACATTTGCATCATTATCTGGATCTATGCCAGACACCCATATGTTCGGATGCTCTTCTTCTATAATTCTTCCGCTAAAATTGCCAGCTGAAGAGACGCTATTGAAGCTAATGTGTACTGGCGTATAACCGTATGAGGTCCCAAGTTCTAATGTTATTGGCACATCTGTTCCAGCATTTAAGTACTTCTGTAGTGTACCAATAACATATCCGCCTGCTCTTAAAACACTTCCACCCTGGGCAATCGACAATAAACTCGATTCGGTATATATAATGCCATTTACCAGCTCAAGTACACCCCCAACTGTTACATTACCCGTCAAAACTAAACCGTCTTCTCTATCCAATGTCAAATTGTTTAAGGTAATCTCTGGAAGTTCCAGAGCTTCATCAGTTCCTCCAATTACCAGATTTGAGGTCGAGCCACCAACCAGATTTCCACCGGTAATGTTAAGTTCACCGTTTATTGTTAGTGTATTGGAACCGATTGATAAACTGCCGCTTGTAAGCGCAAGTGTGCTTTTAACTGTAGTGTTTGCACTGAGCGATACACCGTTACTATTATCAATAGTAAGATCATTCACCTCAGCAGGCAATAATGTGCCAGTCACCTGAGCGGTTGAGCCGTTAAAGATGTAGTTGGCATTAATGCTGAGACTTTTGGTTCCGGTGTTTGTTAAATTACCATCAAGTCCGTTTTGATGCGAAGTTTTTATACCAGCACCATCATTTAAGATGAAAAAACCACTACTTGGAGTTAAATTACTACTACCTATATTTAAAGTTGATCCACTCAAGACTTCTATATTTATAGCCGCTTGATTGGTATCAAGGTTTGTAAATATTAAACTCTGTTCACCATTCTTCGCAAATACAAATTTGCCTAGCCCACCGCTTGTGGTAGTGGTTGAATTCTGAATTCGTGCATAAGATACGCTTACATCACCATAAAAATTCCAGGTAGTTGTTCCACTTCCACTCTGACTACCTCTTGAAATCGAAAAATTAGTCCATCCCGTATTCGTTGGATTTCCTATTACGGTAACATTGCCATAAACATTCACGGTAATACTAGTATTAGCACCACTTGTGCCATGGGCTGTAAAACTTGCTTGATTATTAGCATTTGAATTACTACCATCAACAATAATATTTCCCATTACATTGACAGTTACTGAACCATTTGCGCTAGGTGCACACGGTTGAAGTCGACCTGTACCTGTATTTATAACCCGAATATCACCATTAACTGTTATTGTACCCGTATTCCAACCTAAGTTTAAATTCCCACTTTGCAAAGAACAATTCCATACCAAATTATAAAAATCTTGAACTCCATTTAAATTGCTAGTTGAACTTGTAATTCCTGTTATTAAACATGTTGAACCTGTATTCCAGGTAGCAGTAGGCAAACCCGTTGATGCAGATGTTCCCACGACATGATTGTATTCATATACTCCATTTACTACCCACGTGCCTGCGGTTTTGGTAATAACCGCAGTTTCCTTCAGATAACCATCAATCACAATATTTGCACCATTAATGGTAATTGTAGTATCTACTGTTACTGTATCTTCCACACTTATCGTGATTGTACCCGAATTACCAGAAGGTGGCTCTGCGGCAGCCTGCCAACCATCATTATAAATCTCCCAAATTGAAGCGGAGCTCCAGTTTCCGTCTGCAATTGATCTATAATCACCATTAGTCTGCCCAAAAGCTGATATGCTAAGTGTGCATATCAAAGCAAAAATCGATAGCAGTAATTTTGAGTTCATGATTAACCTCCTCACTTTGGTTAATAAATTGTTAATTATAAGAAATTTCGCTTTCTTTACTAACTCAATTGTAATACAAATTAGCTCATCAATACATCAATCATAAGACAGCACAAATTTTTATTATTTTATACTATTCAATATTTGATTTTTACTTTTTTACAGTTATATTTTTAACGTTAACTTTTCTAACCCTATCCCCTTTCTAAAACTCTTGGAGGACACAAGGATACTTCCAAAAGAAGTTCCCTGTGCCTCCGAGAGCGACCAAAAGAAGGAGGAGGAGGAAAGAAAATCTTGTTTATAATAACTGCCATTCTATAAAAACCCTTACTGTTTATCTTAATAGCATCATCTTCTTTACCTGCCGTTCCGAACCACTCTCAAGTATACTGAAGTATACGCCTGACGTAAGCGATTCAGAACCGAATTGCACCGAGTATAAATTCCCTGCCTCCACTGGACCATTGAATAATACAGCTATTTCCTGACCCAGAATGTTAACGACTTTTAGCTTTGCGATGCCTGCCTTCGCAACCTTGAATTTTATTACTGTAGACGAGTTAAACGGATTGGGATAATTCTGATATAACTTGAATTCCGCTATTCTGCCTGTTTCACTTCCATTTATATGCTGGGAATCAATAGTCTCAAAGCATCCTAAATCTGGAGCTGATCCATTATAAGGCAATCCGACATCAGTGCCTGCATCAATAAGATCACTGCCTTGCGCAAGATGCATAAACGTTATATCCGGTAAACTTCCGTCGGGTTTTCTTGGTCCTCGAACGCCGGTTGTATCTACACTAACAAAATCACTTGCATCAACATAAAAAGGAGGAAGCCAGCTATTACTCTGTTGTATTGCGCCTGACCAAATTGAGCCGACACTTCCATATACCAAACAATTTTTCAGAATCATCACTTCTCCCGATTTGACTTTAGCGCCCATACCATAGTTAGTACCATTTCGGTAAGAAGTATTATTATAGAGAATCATAGAGCCTCTATTATTGTTTTGATCAAATCCTTTGACTCTGTTATCAAATGCTAAACAATTTTTCAGATGCATATTATGTCTTAAACTATCGCTATTACTATTATCGCCTCCCCCCATCTTGAATCCGTTCCCATTGCCGGTACTTGGAGAACCATTTTTTAAATAGCCATTCATAAAGCACCAACAATTTTCTATTATTGTTGTTACATTATCAGCCTGTCTCAAGTAGCCATCCCAGCCATCATCTGAATTTTGCCATGCCCTGCAACCATAAAAGTAATTACCAGTACCAACATCCAATTTGGGCGCAAATCCATCAGCATTGCCATCATAGCTTGATGGAGAAGTTGAATCCCGATTAAAGTAGGAATCACAATTAATAATTCTATTATATGAAGCCCCTTTACTAAGCTGTAATCCTGTATTTCTGTTTTCAAATAGTGAGCAAAATTCAATTAGATTATAACTTCCTCCATCAATTGCAATTCCATTATGCGGTGCGCCTTTAATAGCAAGCCCTCTAATGTGCCAGTATCTACCGCTTAATCTAATTCCATCCTGCGAACCACTTACACCTGGCGTGCCCATTAAAGAAAAATCCAAGACCGGTCTTTCGTCTTTGTAAGCAAACAAACAGCTTCTATTCAACGTATCAATGCCATTCTTGGAAATTGTTATCTGATTGGTGCATATGTATGTTCCGCCCCGAACGAAAATTGTATCTCCAGGTGAAGCAACTGAAACTGCTTTAGCAATAGTAGCAAACGGAGCATAATAGGTACCGGGATTGGAATCGTTACCATCTGTAGACACAAAAATTCCTAGAATAGTATCTGCTGATAAACCATTGCCCTTAACAATTATATTACATGTTGTTGCTTCTCCACCAGAATTCTTAATAGTATCTAAATATTGAGAAATCGAAGCTGGTGAAAACTTAACATAAACAGTAGTATCTGGCAGAAAACCACCAACATATGAAATATTGATAGAGGAAGAATAACCAGACCCAATGTTTGTGGACACCTCGAAACCTTGAGGGGCTGTTATTGTAACCTGCCCTTCTGAAGGTTCAAGATATGCACCCGATAACGAATATGTCAGCACCTTAGAACCACCGACTTTCACATTTCCGAAATCGAGAAGATACGGAAAAACACTCAATGAAGGAGTATTCAATGCAACAGTATTTCCTGATATCGCAACATTGGTCAGGCAAACATATTTTGTAGCGCTGGGATTAGAATCATACCATGGATAAATTCTTAAGTAGAATTTTTTATTTTCATCAACTGAAACATTTATACTGTAAGAAAGTGGCATTAATGGATTATATCGTATGTCGGGCAGAGTTATAGTTGAAGGATTTAGTTTGACCCTGGTAGAAAACGTTGAGTCAGTAGAGTAATATATATTTGCAAACATATGGCCCTCTGTACCATAACAACCAATATTAAGGGCAATTGACTGAACAGTAAGACCATATCCCGATTTTGGGTTTATATAATATTGAATATAGCGGTTAGCATTTTCGGAGGTTTCCGTTGGCCAGTTCAGATTACTCCGCCATATCCTCTCGGCAGGTCCGCCACCACTACCACCACTGTAGTCTTTCACACTCATTGTATCAGTTAATATCTGAACAGACGCAGATATATTACCTGTAACTATTGCAGACGTATCAGCAATAAGTTGCCATACCGCAGAGGCTGTTTGCGAGTTTAAGTATCCTGTTGTTAATAGAAACAAACAGGAAGCAATAATGACGATTTTGCGTCTCATCTTTTTATCCTTGCTGATCCCTTCGCCATAACGTGTTTTATTTCATCTAATGTAACCATACTTGTATCTCCTCGTGTGCTCTGGAGGAGAGCCCCATGAGCAGCGCCCATTTCTACACACTCCTGAGGATTCATACCATTAAGCAAACCGTAAATCAGTCCACTGCAGAACCCATCGCCACCGCCGACACGGTCTTCAATTTCGAGGTTTTCATATTTTCTTGATTCGTAAAATTTTCCATCATAGTAAATAATTGCAGACCAATTATTGATTAATCCACTTGTAACTTCTCGCAATGTTGTACCTACGATTTTCAAATTCGGATAAGCTTTAACAACCTCCTTTACCATTGCTTTGTAGGATTCAACTGGCAATTTACTAAATTTCCCATCTACTCCCTTAACTTCGAATCCCAGCGCCTTTTGAAAGTCCTCTTCATTACCTATGAGAACATCAACAAACGGGACCAGTCTTTTGTTAACCTCTATGGCTTTTTTGCTTTCCCACAGTTTACTGCGGTAATTAAGATCATAGCTAATAATTGTTTCTGATTCTCTTGCTCGCCTCATTGTTTCTCTTGTAGTTTCTGCGCAACTATCGCTCAACGCAGAAAAAACTCCACTTGTGTGAAACCACCTGGTTTGCTCTGTTTTAAAAATCCTGTACCAGTCGACGTCATTGGGTTGCATATGTGATATAGCAGTATGACCACGATCGTAGATAGTTACACTTGGTCTAACACCAATACCGACCTCAACAAAATTTAATCCTATTCTATCTTCTTTACCCACCCCATCATACGGCACCCATACGACGTTGCTTATATCCATTCCGCTTGATAGAGCTTGATTTCTAATAAACTGTCCTAAAGGATTATCTACAAGTTTAGACACCCAGGCAGTACGCAAACCGTATCTTGCAAGAGCATAGGCGACATTATACTCAGCTCCACCTGCATAAACCTCGAGAGTATATGCAAATTCTATTCTCTGATGCCCTGGTGGGCTAAATCTAATCATACATTCACCCAAGGTAATAAGATCGTACTTACAATCAGATTTAGACTTAGTTGTAATTCCCATAATTCAACTTGATCTCCTAAAATATGTTTTCTATTTTTCGTTTATTTAATCTCAACCTGCTCCAGTTTTGGTGCAAGCAAATTAAATATCAGAAACGCTAATACGTAAATAGAACCACATATAATGAACAAAACAAAATAACTTCCCGTCAATTCTAAAATAAAGCCGGCAAGAGTTGCTATGAACATTCCACCAATTGCACCTGCCATCCCACCGAACCCAACAATTGAACCAATAGCTTTTCTGGGAAACATATCTGAAGTTGTTGTAAACAAATTTGCAGACCAACCTTGATGTGCAGCTGTGGCCAAACTCAGAAGAGTAACTGCTAGCCAGAGTTCGGAAGCCTGGGATGCAAAGATAATAGGAACTACGCATAATGCACATATCAGCATAGCGGTCTTTCTGCCTCTACTTACTGTCCAACCTCTTTTAATAAGTGCAGAAGATAACCACCCACCGCAGATACTGCCAATATCTGCCATCAAATAGATTATTACTAATGGTAAACCCAGGTTATTCAATGTCAATCCATGCTCTTTGTTTAAATATTTTGGTATCCAGTAAAGATAAAACCACCAAATTGGATCGGTCATAAACTTTGCAATAGCAAAAGCCCAAGCCTGTTTATACTTCATTAGTTTTAACCATGGAATTTTCTCTTCAGGATCTGGCGGGTCACTCATTATATATTGATATTCTACAGCTTTTAATCGTTTCTGTTTCTCTGGCTTCTCGTAAAATATTAGCCAGAAAATAATCCATAAAAATCCAATCATTCCAGTTATGATAAAGGCTTCCTGCCAGCCATAAGTAATCGCTATCCATGGCACAAGTAATGGAGCAAGAATAGCACCAACATTTGACCCAGCATTAAAAATTCCGGTAGCAAGAGCACGCTCTTTTTTCGGGAACCACTCTGCCACCGTCTTTATTGCAGCAGGGAAATTGCCAGATTCACCAAGTCCAAGGGCAAAACGTGCACTTGCAAATCCAATAACTGATCTTGCAAGAGCATGTGCCATTGCTGCAATGCTCCAAATTGTAACACCTACTGCGTACCCTATCTTTGTTCCTACTTTATCCATAAACCTGCCAACCAAAAACATGCCGATGGCATAAGCCGTCTGAAATGCGGTTATAATATATCCATATTCTATTTCGTTCCATCCTATCTCTTTCTGAAGTACCGGAGCAAGAATTCCTATAACCTGCCTATCGATGTAATTGATTGTCGTTGCAAAAAACAACAATGCACAAATAGTCCATCTATAATATCCCACCTTCACTTTAACTACCTGCGTTTCAGCCATTTCTGTACTTTTACTCCTTTCTTTTTTGCTTATTTTCATACATGAACAATAATTTTACCAGCTTATTTAACAGAAACCTTCAATGGTTGCTTCAATTTCAACGCAAAATTTTTAAGATAATTATTCCAGTCATCAGCATTATTGAAATCTCCGCTACGTGTCCATCCTGCACCGGCATAGTAAGTTACTTCCCTGCCGGGTTTGGCTTTCCCAATTATAAGAACATGTACATCATCTTCTTTAATTGAGTCAATCATTTCAGCTGGCATTACGATCCCAGTTCCAAGATACCCATTTTCAATTTTATCATTTGTTTGTCCCCATAGACTTACCCAGCCCTGGTCTTTATTTTTATAAGATGTAACGTTCGCTCTTTTCACCAGACCTGTTGCAAAAACCAGATTTCCTTCTGTGGGGCTACATATGTAGGTTACATCTATTTTATTAAGATTACCTCCTGCATCTAAAGTATATTTCTTTACTTCACTTACTTTTCTACCGTTATATTCGACTGGCTTATAAGTTACCTCGAAGATAGCTCGTATTGGGCCTGTAGTTATAATTTTGTAGGTTTCGAAAACCCCAGGCTGATACAATGAATCATCTTTAAATAACGCACAGCTTCCGGCACCGAGTGTTCTGCCCACACTGAAGAAATCCGCACCCTCTCCGTGATCCTCATGATACGAAATTCTCTGATCGCCCGGTGCTTCATCACCTCTATACCACTTTTCTACTATTAAATATCTCACTCGCTTAGTCCATACATCAATTCCGTTGTTTACTTCCTTTGCAAGCGCAGGCCCATAAATTCTAAAAGCAATTCTATCATTTTCCCAGGCAATATCCTCCCTTGGAGGCATAAATCTGGCATCAGTCAGTGATATTACAGGCTTTGTTTCTTTTTTACCTGCTTTTACATAAAAAGTCTTTTTTTCGTTCGCCTTAACATTAGCAAGAAAGAGCAATTCTTCGGGCATACCATCATTATTCTCATCAATCAATTGATGCATAATGCTATTTTCTGAACTAACCTCAGAAACTGAAATCTCACTGGAGTTTATTTCGGGCATAATTTTCTTAATTTCAGACCATCTTACGCTTACAACCTCCGTACGTTCCATATCCATTGGATTTGTTACTTCTATTCTAACACAATTCTCTTTAGCCTCAACCACAGTCAGACAATAAAAAGCAATCAACAAATGGAAAATAGATTTCATATTTTCACCTGTTAATGAAGTTTGTCGATTGTAATGCCGTCCATATCATCGAATTCCTGATTCTCACCACCCATTGCCCAGATAAAACTATAGCGACGGGTACCAACACCGGTATGAATTGACCAGCCCGGACTCAAAACTGCTTGTTCATTTCGTATTACAAGATGACGAGTTTCTTCTGGCATACCTATGAAGTGTATCACCAGAGCATCAGGATTAATCTCATAATACATATATACCTCAGACCTTCGCTGGTGGGTATGTGGTGGCATAGTATTCCACACACTGCCATCATCGAGTTCTGTTAAACCCATTACTATTTGACATGTTTGAACATTCTGAGGAACTATCAATTTGTGGATTATTCGTTTGTTTGCATCGCTTTGACTACCAAGCCTTGACTGTACAGCACTTTCAAAAGGAATTTTCGTAGTTTGATATTCTTTGTGCGCAGGATAACTAACAAAATAAAACTTTGCTGGCTTATCTTTGTTAGCTTTAAATTTAATACTCTTAGTACCCTTACCAATGTAAAGAGCATCTTTATATTTTAATGTGTACGATTTTCCATCTACATCTACTATACCTTCATTTCCAATGTTAATTACACCTATCTCACGTCTTTGTGCAAAATACTCAGCAGCCATTTCTTTTTTTGTAGCGATAAGTTCGAGGTCCTTTTTTACAGGTACTGCAGAACCAACTATTGCACGGTCTATATCGGTATAGACCATTTTAACATCATCATTCACGAACAGATCATCAATCAGGTATAATTTCCTTATTTCATCGCTGGACAATTTTTTAAAAGCTACGGGATCTGTAGTAAATCGTACATCCATAAAATCATCTCCATATTTAAATTTATTTATATTTGAATCAGATGAACTGCAAATCCGCCTATTTCTACGTCCAGGTACACCGTTCTTAACTTACCATTTTCTTCATTTTTAGTTTCCGGTTTTATCCCTATTCCCCTGTTAGCAAGATAAGCTATTGCCCTATCAATAAAGTTCGTAGCAATAGCAATGTGTCCATGTTGACCCAAGCATGCCCTTTTCATTACTTCAACTTGACTACCTATAAAGATAGAATTTTCCTTTTCAATATTTTCGAAAGGAAATATTTTTTGAAGTTGATTTACAATTATTCGTGCATCCTCAGCAGATGTAGAATTAATACCTATATGATAAATGTTAAAGCCCAGGATCGTTGCTATTGCCTGGCGCACCAGATCCGCTATTTCTCCAAACTGACCGTTAGCAATTTTATCAGATGGAATTATCCAGCTTCCCGCACACGCTAGAACTTTTGGATGTTTGAGATACAACAAGAGATTGTTATTATTAACTCCACCCGTTGGAATAAACTTCACATCCCTAAAAGGTGCTGATACTGCCTTCAAATAAGCCAAACCACCAATGGACTCCATAGGAAATAGCTTTAATACCTTTACACCACTTTCAACGGCATTTTGAATTTCTGTCGGAGTTAATACACCCGGTAATACTACAACAGATTTATAATTGCAGTATTCTACTATTTTAGGATTAAAGCCCGGCGAAACAATAAATTTTGCGCCATAGTCTATTGCTTTCTGAGCATCTTCAACATTTAGAACGGTACCAGCACCAAGTAAGATCTTCGGGCATTCCTTTGCTATTTTTTCGATAGACCTTAAAGCGCTATCAGTTCTTAACGTTACTTCAATTATTGGCATCCCGTTTTCAAGTAATATATTTGCGAGTGGTACAGCTTTTTCTTCGTTATCTATTACAGCAATTGGAACCACTCCAAACGCCTTTATCTGGTCAAGTATGTTGTCCATGCAATCTACCCTCCATTTTTCATTTTCACAAACAACTTAATTTACCTTGCCAGCCATCCGCCATCAACCACAAGCACATGCCCATTAACATAATCTGAAGCTTTTGAGGCAAGAAATACAACTGCGCCTTTAAGGTCATCTGGCAATCCCCATCGACCTGCAGGTATCCTTTCAAGAATTTGTCTCGATCGCACAGGATCTTCTCTTAGCGCTTTTGTATTATTTGTAGCCATGTAGCCTGGAGCTATTGCGTTCACATTTATACCATGCTGAGCCCACTCATTGCACAGGGCTTTAGTAATTTGCGCCACCGCTCCCTTACTCGCCGAATAAGATGGAACAAGAATTCCACCCTGAAAGGCAAGCAAGGATGAAATGTTTATAATTTTGCCATATTTCCTTTTCATCATATCGCGTGCAACAGCCTGACAGAAGAAGAAGACAGTTTTGCAGTTAATGGACATTACCTCATCCCAGTCTTTTTCAGAAAAATCTATCGCTGGAGTTCTGCGGATTATTCCTGCATTATTAACAAGAATATCTATCTTCCCGAAAGCTTTTATTGCTTCATTTATAATAGTTTGAATTGGAGCGATAGTCATGAGATCTGCAATTACCGTAATAGATTTGCGTTTTAACGCTTTAATTTCTTCCTCTGTTTCTTTGCAATCAACATAATCTACCAGCACTAGATCCGCACCTGCTTCCGCAAGTCCAATAGCCATACCTTTTCCAAGTCCTGTACTTGCACCTGTAACTATTGCACATTTTCCTTTTAAATTAAAAATATCCATCACAACTATCCCCTGAATAACTGTTAATAAATCGTTTATAAACCCACATCTGGTTGCATTAATTATTGTAAGCACATCCGGCCACAAAGAGCAAGCAGGACCGGATGTCCTTTACTACAACAAGGAGATCGAATAACTCAACAACTACTTCAGCAATACCATTTTTCTGGTTTCGCTAAAGTTACCTGATTGCATTTTGTAGAAATATATACCGCTATTCATTCCACTGGCATCCCAGGTTACATTGTATGTTCCTGCTTGTTTTTTGTATTCATTAACAAGCGTGGCAACTTCCTGACCAAGAACATTGTAGACTTTGATTGACACAAAACCGGGCTTTTCGATGCTGTATTTAAAGCTTGTTGTTGGGTTGAATGGGTTCGGATAGTTCTGAGAAATTTCATAGCCCAACGGTTTACTATCCTTTTTATCAACCGAAGAAGGAGGAGGTCCTAAGTAACTCCAGTATGTTGCACCAACCACCTGTCCGTCTGAACTTGTTGGATTTGTATTTGCATAAAATGAGCAATCAAGGCTATCCATATACCAATCCCAGCCACGTCTGTTATAATCATATATCCATATGCCATTTACATACCTGAAATTGGTCGCTGGTGTACCAGAAGATCCAGTTTTTTCTCTACCAGCCCCTGCACCCTCTCCTGTTAATGTATCACCATAACTCTTTATTGTATAATACCATCTTATCATTTTTGTCATCAATGGTGGAACCTGCTTGAGTTTCAATTCATCAATTTTAATAAACGCAAGTGCGGAGTCTTTTCCATTTTCTTTCAACTGCCTCCAGATATCCGAAGTTAGTATGGGCTCAGGTTCTCCAGGATATTTTACGCTCTGAGGAACATAGAGATAGGGAGCGGACATATTTCGAATCGCCAAACCTGAATCAGAAATACCATAATAGTTATATGCTATATCCCATGGCGTAATGGTGGTTTGAGTATTAGGTCTTGCTACAATCCAGCAAGCCTTGCTCAAGCCATTTAACGGGTCTAAATCTGGTCCATCTACAAATTCACTCTGACGAATACGGTCGGTATCGGGACCCATGGCAAAATTGTCAAGGAAAAGATTATCCTTTATTTCAAAAGTTCCATTTCCTGTTGAATCTACCCAACCAAATGAAAACATGCCATGATAACTCATACCATTTACAAATGTGTTATGCTTTATTATAATATTATGAATAGGATACAGAGATATGTAGTGCCTTAGGGTTCTATCTTGCCAGTTAACAAAAGTGCAATTTCGCACATCCAATGTGTCTATTTCGGAGTTGCGTAAATCTATGCCTCTACCGGCACCGAAGTTAGACATCCCTAAAAATCCCATATCACCGAATATGGTATTTATTGCTCTTATAGTATTTGCATGTACAGCACCACCTGCACCAATTTGCATAAGTTGACCATTATCGGTTTTAACAATGCAACCATCAAGAAAGAAACTACTGTTTGTAGCGGCTGAAGCTATCTCTAACAGATTCCCTTGTATATTATTTAATGAACCGCCAACTTCGTCGATTCCAGATACAACTACATTTTGTAGTATGCACGTATCTCCAGAACCAGTCAGCCTTATTAAACTACCGGGATACGCGGTACCTGTTCCATATGAAGCATGAATTACTGGCCTATAGTCACCATTTTCTCCACGAGGAAATGGATATTTTCCATCCTCAGCACGAATTACAAGCTTTCTATCGGCTTTTACTTGTATTTGAGCGCTCCAGGGGTAATAACCACCCTTTTGCAAGACATACACACGTGTATGATTTAGCCACGCATTTCTGCCATTGCTACCTTGCCAGCTATTACCAGAAGTATCATCAATTATAATCTGACTCAAGTACAAACCAGTTCCGGTCAAATCTGGTATATACATAGTATCCTCGATCGTAGAAAACGGTATAACCGCTGGCGGTGTTTGTGCGTTTATTTGAATGGCAAAAAGCGCCAGAATAAATATAAAGATACACCAACCTTTGTTCATAAATTACCTCCTTTTTATTTATTAATAATTTAGTTAATTAAAAAACATTAAAGTTCAACTCTCACACCAAAATCAATTGTTCTTCCATAGAGTTCTGCAGTTAACGGCAAATATCCCCAATCGAATAACATATTTTCTCTTGATGTAGATTCTTTCCTATTAAAGATATTATTTATGTTTAGCATTAGTGAAATATTCGAGATCATTTGATACTTAACCACCAAGTCCCACTTTATAAATTCATCCACCACTTCATCTAATGTTTTTGAAGTGGAATATTGTTTTACATATCTGTCCTGATAAAACATTGAAAGTCTTATAGAAGCCTTATTCCCAAAATCATAACCAAGTGCAACATTTGCATAAATTTCAGGTTGATTTTCGGATTCATGTTTTTCAAGAACCGCAATATAGTTTGTTGAGGGTTGATAACTCCAACGTGCTGGTCTTCCCCCATATGACCCTACAGTATCAATAACTTCTCGCGAAACAAGGATTTCCGTTTGAGACCGTGTTATTGACAAATTATATGTTAACACAAAATTATGCATCCATTTAACTGGCAAGAAAGTAAAAACCATTTGATGCTCAAACTCAAATCCCCAGGCATAAGATAAATTTGGTGAATTGTAGGGTATACTCAGATTGTAGACATTGCTAGCAAGACTCCCGTCTGGATTTATAAAGTTTGCAAAAGTCGGATTGGACTTCCATGAATCAAGGTTTAGCATTGTTAAGAGCCTATCCAGCCTCCAACACATACCTGCTTCAGCACTCGTGGTTGTATCACCGTTGAAAATAACACGTCTGTTAGTTGCGGTATTGTAAGGTGCAGGTGCTCCGCTTAAAGCTGAAGGCCAGCTAATTTTTACGTTATTGGAATGATGGTAAAGGTCTTTAATGACTTTATAAAAAGCGGAAACCGAAAAAAGGCCGATAGTACCACTATGGATTTGGGCATTTACTTCATAGTTCCATGCCTTTGTATCCTTCAGATATGGATTACCTGCAACCAGGTTTGTTCCACTTGCTACTTTGTTAAATGCAAATTGTGGAATTCTTAAATTAAAATCAGGTCTTGCCAATGCCTTGTAAGCTTCTAACCTTAATGTAAGATATTCAGAAGGTCGAACAGCAAGATGAACGTGAGGTAACCATATTGTCTCATTGTATATCGTAGTCGTATCGTAAACATTGCCATAAAGGATTGATACTATTCCAGTTCCCCCAACTTGCTGGTCTGAAAATTTAGCAGTGTATTTGTTTGATTCTTTTTCAACTCTTGCACCTAAAATAAGTGTAGCAACTTGACCAAGATTAACCGTGCTCATTAAATATGCACTTCGTACTATCTCTGCCACAAAATAGTTACTGAGCACAGCCAGGCCGTTCGCTCCGTAATGAGAAGGACCGGAAGGGAATATTCCATTTATAGTCATTTTTTTCCATTGATCAAACGCATCAAAAGATATTAATGGAGACATTTTATACAATGACATAACACTTCGGGATTTAACAGGATAGTCAATGAAATAAGTAAGATCCGGATTACTCCAACCTCCAACATTTTCAAACCGAGTACCAGCAAAGTTAATTGGTGTACCATCCGCATATGCAAACTGCATGTGCATATAATTATTCCATCCGTAGTCATTTCGTGTTTTCCATCTCGATTTTTCTCTGTATTTTCCTCCAATCTTAAACTCTAGTGAAAGTATATCCGTTAACATTATTTTCTTCGATAAAACATCTAACAGGCAGGTTGATTCTTTTTCATAATTCTCCACTTTTGATGACATCGTGCTATCCAAAACTGCTTCGTTGTAATTATCATATATAAATGGTATTATACTTTTTTCTGGATTGCTTTTAATCGGTCCACCAATAGCCGGGCCTGCATGAATTGCCTGAAAAGCCATGCGATAGCCATAAGGGTTTTTTGTTACAGTTTCAGCAAAAGATCCCAACCAGTTAATATCAAAACCATATAGGTGGTTGAGCCCCTGCAATGATGCATCAAAATTGCTTATTCTAAATTCCGAATATTGATAATTAAAATCGGACGCCTCTGTTACCGCATACAGGCGCTCATATAGCATTATATCCCTAGATGTCTCATTATAGATGGAACTTAACTTAACATTACCACTATCCTTAGTATTGAAGTCTAAAATAAACTGACCACCTTGTCTTTTTCTAGTTTCATCGGTGAACCTAACCCGGAATCTACTTATCTCATAGTCATTCCCATAAATTGTCGGGTCGCCTCTAATTATAGGAAACTTATCTAAATATGACGAATCACTATTATTTTTATATGAATATGTATAGGATATATTTTCCTTGCTCCGTATTTTTCTTTCAGTATTTGCCTGTAACTGTAAACCTAATTTATCTCCAAAGAACCTTTCACCATATCGGAAAGTCACATCATATTGCTTAGCAGATTGCATTAAATTGTTGTAGTTGCCTTTTAGATCAAGTCTGAGGAGTCGTTCTGAAGGCGCCTTTCGAGTGACCATATTAACCGCACCCGCTATTGCATCTCCATCCTTGTCCGGCGTGATTGCTTTAAATAATTCAATTCCAGCTAATGAACCCTGCGATATCATACTAAGATCTATATCACGAGTATTTTCCTCCGTTGACGGAATTCTAACACCGTCCACTGTAACAACACTAAACTTTGAACTAAGTCCCCCAATACAACCTGAGTCGCTTCTCCACCGGACCTGATCAGCGCAACACCAGGCAAACGGCCAATTGCTTCAGCTGCATTAACATCTGGTAACTCCTGTATCTTCTCTTCAGATACTACATTAACAACTGTATTCGAAGTGATTTGCTTGTTAATTGCAGCGAGCTGTCCTTTTAATTGTCCAGTCACAACTACCTCTTCTGCCCGAATTGCCGTTGGCTTCAGCCTTACATTCAGGTTTTGCTGTTTCGATAATGAAAAATCTACTGGTATAGTTTGAGGCTCATAGCCTATATAGGAAACCTTAACAATAAAATTCTTTTCTGGAATACCAGAAAGCCTGAATTTACCATCAATATCTGTGGCACATCCAATTGATGTTCCTTGAATAACTACAGATGCTCCTATTAAAGGCTCGCCAGTTACACTATCTGCAACCACACCCATTAACACCGACTGCCCAAAAGTTACAACCGGCAACATGAATAAAACCATTAACAAAAACCAGATAGTTTTGCTATTCATAAACGTGCTCCTTTAAACGCATAATAAATTTCTATCTTTTCACAATTAAAATTCATTCGGCATTTTTAGAAACGTCGCACTTTTTTAACATGATTTCAGTGTGTTCCTCCGCAATCTCAAGATGTCTGATCATAGCACTGCGTGCCGCTTCCGCATCTCTTTGCAAAATTGCATTCAATATCTTCTCATGCCACTCGACAGCTGAGCGTTTTGCATCTGAAACAGTTGCATATACAGAAGATTTTATTTGTGGAACCAGCCTGTGTATTGGTTCTAATATCAAAGGTATCAATGAATTCTCAGATGATTTTGCAATTTCGAGGTGGAACTGCATATCAAGACGCGATAGCTCTTCATAATCACCCTGTGAATCAACCAGCTCCTGATGCGCCTTTAACAACCTTTTCGCATCTTCTTCGGTGTGATGCAAGGCAGCAGATGCTGCTATGGGTGGCTCAATAATCTGACGTGCATGAACAACATCAAGGACATAATCATGCTCAAACTGCATCTCGAGGTAAATCTTGAGTGGGTCAGTTGCCACATCCGCAGTTATGTTTTGAACAAACACACCTTTGCCTTTCTTTATTTCTACCAGTCCCTTTGCAGTGAGCATTCTCAATGCCTCGCGTACTGCAGTTCTGCTGACACCAAACTGCTCACAGAGACTCGCCTCCGATGGCAGCTTTGTACCAGGTAATAATTGTTTAAGTCTAATCGCTTCTTCAATCTGCGAATAGACAAGGTTACTAAGTAACCGTCTTTGCTTTATTGGTTTGAATATTGACCTTCTAGTCATATTGCCCTGTAACATGTATGATATGATACAAGCAATAATATGCATCATTTTTTTATTTCTGTCAAGCATTTTTTTTAAAAGCCTGTAATCAAAATTATTAGAAAGCAGTGAACTTCAAAACTTGCAGAAAATTATATGAGCTGATGAAAATTGAAAATCCAGTACTCCAGCGTATTTACCTACCAATGAAACCAATACTTTATTAATTTTTCAAAGGTTCTCCAATACTGAAACCTTCAATAGCCTCAATAATTAAGCCTTGCAAAAGGAATAAAATATAGGTCAGATGATTCCGCAGTATTTAAAAAAATATAAATTCACTAACAATGCAATTTTAAAACAGCTACACTGCTTGCTTGTTCTTTTTGGGTGATGCCTGTAAATACGAATCAATGTATTTTAAAATTTCATTTCTCCCCATGCCCGTAACAACTGAAAACGGCACTATGTCTCTACAGCATCCATCTGTTAGCTGTGCATGGAATCTCTCTTTATAAGCCTCAACCTGTTTGCCCAGTTTACTTACGGGAAGCTTATCTGCTTTTGTCAGGACCAATAGGTATGGAATTTCATAATATTCCAGCCAATCCATCATCATGAGGTCAAGCGGTGTTGGCTCCTGGCGGGAATCTATTAATTGTATTGCAAGGGCAACTAGATGATCTCTTTTCAAAAAATCTTCTATTAGTCGTTTCCATCCTGCACGCATCTGCTCCGGCACCTTTGCATAACCATAGCCGGGCAAATCAACAAAATAGAATGAATTATTTATCAGGTAGTAATTGATTTCTCTTGTTTTGCCTGGTGTAGAACTGGTTCGCGCAAGATTCTTTTTATTGCACATTTTATTCAACATAGAAGATTTACCAACGTTCGACCTACCAATGTAAACAATTTCTCGCAATTCATTCTTTGGAAGTTGTCTCAGATCAACAACTCCCTGTAGAAATTCAGCTGATGTAATTTTTAGCATAATCAAACTCCCGAAGTTATTTAAACAAAATAATAATATTAGGTTGAACCAAATATTATTACTGTTTTTCTACATTGTCTTTCGAAGTATCCACTTGTGTGTTCTGTTTTTCAGCTTTAGTTTCCGCTTCAGCCTTTTTCTCTTGTTCTATTTTAGCCTTCTTTTTCGTTATTGTTTTCTTTTTAGATTTTTCCTTTCCTTTTTCCTGCCCAATAGCAAAGTCCACAAGTTCAAGAACCGCCATCTCAGCTCCGTCTCCAAAGCGTCTTCCAAGTTTCATAACACGGGTATAACCACCAGGTCTTGAAATAACTTTAGGCGCAATCTCTTTGAACAATGTTGACACGGATAATCTGTTCCGAAGAAACGCAAAAATATCCCGTCTGGTTGCTACATCCTTATTATTTGAACCTGTTTCACTCGCAACAGCCTTCTTCGCACGTGTTATAATTTTTTCCACAATTCTTCTTGTTTCTTTTGCCTTTGCAACTGTCGTCCTGATCTTTTTATTCAGTATCAATGCATTGCATAATGATGCTATTGTTGCACGCCTGTGAGATTTTGTTCTTTTCAGTTTCCTTCCAACTCTTCTGTGACGCATTTTAAACAATCCCCATTAAAATAAAGTTGTCTTTTTATAATTTATCTTCCTTTAAATACTTATCTACATCCATTCCAAATGTCAAACCGTATTGCTCAATTATTTCTGATAGTTCTGCTAAAGATTTTCTCCCGAAGTTTCTAAACTTTAATAGTTCTGATTCGGTTCTTCTAACAAGATCTGCTATAGTTTTTATATTAGCGGATCTCAGACAATTATGCGACCTAACTGAAAGTTCCAGTTCTTCAACGGGAGTGAGTAATATTTTTCGAATTTTTGCTATTTCTGCATCTTGTTCTGTTTCGGTTTTTATTTCTGCAGGTTCGACGCCAAAATTTATAAATAATTCTAGATGATCTCTTAATATTTTAGAGGCATGTGTCACAGCTTCTTCTGGAGTAATTGAACCGTCGGTTTCTACTTCGAGAATGAGTTTTTCGAAATCGGTTTGTCCTCCGACTCTTGTAGGTTCAACTGTAAATCGTACATTGACAATTGGTGTAAAAATCGCATCTATTGGTATTGTACCCATAGGTTGATCGAGCGATTTATTTTCTTCGGCAGGAACATAGCCTTTTCCGCGACCAAGTTTTAACTCCAATTCAAAATCTGCTTCTTCATTCAGTGTAGCAAGGTGACAGTCTGGATTCAAAATCTCAACTTCCGATGTAAATTTCTGAATATCAGCTGCCTTTAGTTCCCCAGGTCCTTTAACTTTCATTGAAATTTTTCCAAGCTTTTTATCGACTGGCTTAAATCTAACCTGTTTCAGATTAAGCACGAAATCTGATACATCTTCGACCATACCTTTTATAGTCGAAAATTCATGCAATACTCCTTCAATTCGTATAGCAACTATAGCAGTACCGGGAAGTGAAGACAGCAAAACACGGCGCATTGAATTTCCTATCGTAACACCAAATCCTTTTTCAAGAGGCTGGAGTATAAACCTCCCGAAAGTATTTGTACGGGTTGACTGATCAATCTCAACCCTCTCAGGCATTTGAAGGATACTCATAAAACTTTTCCTTTTTCTTTATTTCAATTAAAAATTTTACTTAGAATACAACTCAACAATCAACTGTTCGTTTGCATTTAGCGGTATATCGGCTCGCTCTGGAATATTCAAGAATGTACCCGTCATGGAAGCTTTATCAATACTCAACCAAGGTAACATGGCTGTATCTTTAATTCTTTTCATCGAATCATGAATAATAGCAAGCTTCTTCGCATGTTCTCTAACTTGAATTACATCTCCTGGCTTTAACAGGTATGAAGGAATATCCACCACTTTGTCATTAATCATAAAATGTCCATGAACAATTAATTGTCTTGCAGCTTTTCTGGATGGAGCAAAACCCAATCTATAAACCACATTATCGAATCTGCGTTCCAGAAGTTTAACCAGAGCGTCACCCGTTCTACCTGCTTGTTTGGTAGCTCTATAGAAGTAGTTTCTAAATTGAGCTTCCAGCACTCCATAAATGCGTTTTACCTTCTGCTTTTCTCGTAATTGCATACCATATTCCGATATTCTGGCTCTTCGCATTGGGCCATGCTGTCCAGGAGCGTAATTCTTCTTCTCGAATGGGCACTTCTCTGTTAAGCATTTCGTGCCCTTTAAAAATAGCTTCTGCCTTTCACGACGGCATAATTTACAACTCGGTGCTACGTATCTACCCATAAGTTTTTTAATCCTGTTCTCGATTAAACATAATTTATACTCTTCTCCTCTTTGGCGGACGGCAACCATTATGCGGAATTGGTGTAATGTCACGAATCATTGTAATTTCCAGTCCACCACTTAATAGTGATCGCACAGCTGCTTCACGTCCAGCACCAGGTCCTTTAATATAGACCTCTACTCTTCTAAGGCCCATATTATAAGCTTCCTTCGCAGCTGCTTCAGCTGCAAGCTGAGCTGCAAAAGGTGTACTCTTTCTTGAACCCTTAAAGCCCGATTTACCCGCTGACGACCATGCAATCACATTTCCGTAAGTATCTGTTATTGTTATAATAGTATTGTTAAATGTCGATTTAATATAGGCTCTTCCATTTACATCAACATGTACTTTTCTTTTCTTTTTTGTTACAGAAGTCGCTTGTTTGCCCAATTTTAATTCCTTTCAATTAATAGTCAAACTCTTACTTCTTTTCTGTTGCCTTTTTCTTTCCAGCAACTGTCTTTCTCTTACCTTTCCTTGTTCGTGCGTTCGTACGAGTTCTCTGTCCACGTACAGGCAATCCCTTTCGATGACGCAATCCCCTGTAGCAACCAATGTCCATCAATCGCTTGATATTCAGCTGGACCTCACTTCGCAATGCACCTTCCACCTTATAATCAGATTGAATCACAGACCTGATGGCTGCAACTTCTTCATCTGTTAACTGTTCTACTCGCTTCGATGGATCAACATTGGCTTTTTTAAGTATATCAAGTGCAGAAGATCTTCCAATTCCGTATATATACGTAAGACCTATTTCTGCACGCTTATGTTTCGGTAAATCTACACCAGCTATTCGAGCCACTTTTATCTCCTATCTTAACCTTGACGTTGTTTATGCTTTGGATTTTTGCATATAACTCTTACAACACCTTTGCGGCGAATAATTTTACATTTATCACAAATTTTTTTCACGGAAGAACGTACTTTCATATTTTTCTCCAGCTCAAGTATATTACTTATACCGATAAACTATTCTTCCCCTTGTCAAATCATAAGGGGATAATTCCACGGTTACTCTATCACCAACTAAAATCTTAATATAATTCATGCGCATTTTACCAGATATATGGGCCAAAACTTCCACATTATTATCAAGCTTTACTTTAAAAGTTGCATTGGGCAACGTTTCAGAAACAACTCCATCCATTCTAATTGGACCCTGTTTAGCCATTATTTGACTGTGCTATAGTTAGTACTTCTGGCTTACCGTTTATTATTGCTATTGTATGCTCAAAATGAGCAGATGGTTTACCATCAGCAGTGACCACAGTCCAACCATCTTCGACTACCTTAACTTTCCATGTACCAGCATTCACCATCGGCTCTATCGCAAGTGTCATTCCATTACGTAACAATGGACCTGTACCTTTAACACCGAAATTGGGAACTGACGGTTCTTCATGAAGGTTTTTCCCGATTCCATGTCCAACAAGGTCTCGAACTACTGAGAACCCATTGTTCTCAACGTGTTCCTGAATAGCACTTGATATATCATGAAGTCGATTACCCGCTACTGCACATTCAATTCCCTTCAATAGAGCTTCCCTTGTAACTCGTAATAATTTTTCTTTTTCGACTGAAATTTCACCAACAGGAAAAGTCCAGGCTCCATCGCCATAATATCCATTTTTCTTAACACCAACATCGATTGCAATAATTTCCCCCTCTCGTAATACGCGTTTACCTGGTATACCATGAACAACTTCAGAATCTATAGAAGTGCATAGCGTAGCTGGAAATAGGTTCCTCTTGTTCCAGCCATAGCCTTTAAAAGCAGGTTCACCATTCATAGACCTTATATATTCTTCTGCTATCATATCCAATTGCTTTGTGGTTACACCAGGTTTCACATTTGCACCTACGATTTTAATTACTTCCGCTACTATTCTGCTACTTTCACGAATTAATTCTATTTCTTCCAATGATTTAAGTAATATCATACTCAAATAACAAGGTAGATCTATCTTCTACCTCGAATTTTACCACTCTTCATAAACCCATCATAATGACGCATCAATAAATGAGTTTCTACCTGTTGTAATGTATCCAGAGCAACTCCAACAACTATAAGTAAACTTGTTCCACCAAAGAACGATGCAAATCCAGGCGTTACCCCCATTTTGATCATAATGGTAGGGAGTATAGCTACGATAGCAAGTGCGATTGAACCCGGTAAGGTAATTTTTGTTAGAATATTATCTATAAACTCAGACGTATGTGCACCAGGTCGTATTCCAGGTATAAATCCACCGTGTTGCTTCATATTGTCCGCTACATCTTTCGGATTAAAAGCTATTGCAGTGTAAAAGTATGTAAAACCTATAATCATCAATGCATATATTATTGAGTAAACCCATGAACCATAACTAAACCATTCTCTTGAAATTTCATCGATCCATTCACTTTGTGGGAAAAAAGAAAATATAATTTGTGGAATAAACATTATAGCCTGAGCAAAGATTATAGGCATAACTCCCGCAGTATTAACACGCAACGGAATATACTGCGTAACGCCACCATAAATCTTTCTACCGATTACTCTCTTTGCATATTGAACAGGTATACGGCGTGTACCTTGAGTTATCATCACAACTCCTGCCACAATGAAAAACATCGCAATTAAAATAACTACTTCAACTATAACATTTCTATTTCCACTTGAAATCAACTGAATCTCATCAAGTATAGCATGTGGAAAGCGTGCAACTATACCAATAAATATGATAAGTGAAATACCATTTCCTATTCCCCGCTCGGTGATCTGTTCGCCAAGCCACATCATGAAAATAGTACCTGTGGTTAGAACCATTATTGTGCTAAAATAGAAACCAACACCCCTTACAGCTTCGGGCACAATGGGGTTACCACCTGGAGCAACGCTCATTAGTTTCGCTGCAACCCCACCAGCCTGTATCATAGAAATCAAGACTGTTCCATAGCGTGTATACTGGGTAATCTTCTTTCTGCCTTCTTCTCCTTCTTTCTGGAGTTTTGCAAAATACGGGAACACAGCGCCCAACAACTGTATTACTATAGAGGAGCTTATATACGGCATAATTCCAAGTGCAAAAATTGCAGCATTACTAAATGCCCCACCAACAAACAAATCATAAAGTGCAAATATCGAGTTCTCAGATGATTTCCTTATAGTATCTGCAAGTAAAATTGCATCAACACCCGGAATTGTAATATGAGCTCCTATCCTCACTACTACCAGTAACAACGCGGTGAACAATATTCGTTCGCGCAATTCCTGTATTTTAAAAATATTCGTAAAGGTTTCAGTTAACTTACTCATATATCATTTATCAATAATTATTGTTTTCCCGCCCGCTGCTTCAATTTTAGAAATAGCAGATTTGCTAAAAGCATGGGCCTTGACCTCTAAACTTGTTTTAAGTGAACCATTTCCCAGCACCTTTACTGGAATATCTTTTTTTGAAATGGCTCCAATTTTATAAAGAACCTCGGGCGTTACAGAAGAATCCGTAATTTTTTTCGTTTCAACTAATCTCTGCAGGGTTTCAAGGTTTATTATCTGCACGTCGGTCCGATTTTTTGACTTAAATCCAAACTTTGGTATGCGTCTGGTCAAAGGCATCTGCCCTCCTTCGAACCAGAGTTTAAACTTATGTCCCGATCTGGCTCGAGCGCCCTTATGACCACGGGTGGATGTTCCACCGTGACCGGATGCTTCGCCCCTTCCAATTCTTTTCACTTTTTTCCTCGAGCCTTTTGCAGATTTTAAATTGCTTAAAATATCCATACCCATTATTTAACCTCTTCCACTTTTACCAAATGCTTTACTTTTTCTATCATTCCACGAATTTGTGGAGTGTCATTCTTTATTACATAATAATTTGGTCTTCCAAGTCCTAATGCTTTAATAGTTAATTTCGCTTTCTTTCTTTCATCAACTATACTCTTAGTCTGTATTATCTTAATTTTCTTTTTTGTTTCTTCCATATATCTGACTCTCCATTTATTCAAAAAGTTCTTTTATATTAACGCCTCGTCTGTCGGCGATCATTTTTGCATCCGATAAATTCATAAGTGCCTTCAATGTTGCCTTCACAACATTATGTGCATTTGAAGAGCCTAACTGTTTGGAAAGAACATCCTTTACACCTGCCATTTCAAGTACAGCACGCACACCACCACCTGCAATTAGTCCGGTACCGGGTGCAGCCGGCTTGAGTAATACTTTTGCAGCTCCAAATTTACCAATGATTTCATGTGGTATAGTACCTTTCACGATAGGAACTTTCACAATATTTTTCTTAGCGTCTTCAGTTCCTTTCGCGATTGCATCCTGAACTTCATTAGCTTTGCCCAATCCTATACCCACATGTCCATTACCGTCTCCAACAACAACGATCGCATTGAAACTAAGTCTGCGTCCACCTTTTACAACCTTTGCTACTCTATTGACGCTTACTAATCGTTCTTTTAGTTCTAAATCACCAGGTCTTATTTTTCCCATATCTCTATCACTATTTTTTGTTATTTAGAATTGTAGTCCACCCTCGCGTGCACCTTCGGCAAGAGCTTTAACTCTGCCATGATATTTATATGCACGCCGGTCAAACACTATCTTCTTAATGTTTTTTTCAAGAGCCTTTTTTGCTATTGCAATGCCAATAAATTTACTGCGCTCAATAGGATTCTTTGCCTTTGCAAGTTCATCCTTAAGTTCACCCGATAACGATGACACTGCAATTAAAGTTTTACCGCTCACATCATCTATAATTTGCGCATATATATGTTTTGAGCTACGAAAAACAGCAAGTCTCGGACATTCCGAAGTCCCTCTTATTCTCTTGCGAATACGTGTTTTTTTTCTTTCTATGCGCTCTTTTTTAAGTTCAAATTTTTTAATCATAACTCAGCTCTTCAGACATAGTTACCTTTTGTTGTTACTTACCTGCTGTAGCAGCTGCTTTACCAGCCTTGCGGCGGATGAATTCACCTTCATATTTTATACCTTTACCTTTATACGGTTCTGGAGGTCTGAAGGATCTTATCTTCGCCGCAACTAATCCAACCAGATGCTTGTCTATACCGCTAATTACTATATTCGTTTGAGTTGGTGCTTCAATTTTTATTCCTTCAGGCGGAACGAAAACTATTGGATGACTGTATCCAAGTACTAGGTTCAAACACTTACCTTTCATTTCCGCTCTGTATCCTACTCCAACAATTTCCAATTTTTTTACGTAGCCTTCAGTTACACCTATAATCATATTCTGTATAAGGGCACGCCACAAACCATGCAAAGCCTTAACTCTTTTTTCTTCCGAATTCCGTCTCAAGACTATTTCACCATCCTTTATAGAGGCATCGATATCCGAATGGAGTTTACCGCTTAACTCGCCTTTTGGACCTTTTACAGTAATTACGCCATCTTTAACAGTTACCGTAACATTTTTTGGAATTTGAATAGGTTTTCTACCGACACGTGACACTTGAAATTCTCCTTTAAAAAACTTTTACCAAATATATACTATTACTTCTCCACCTACGTTTAGCTTTCTTGCTTGAACATCCGTCATAATACCTCTTGATGTTGAAACAATAACTATTCCTAATCCACCAAGCACCCTCGGCAACTCTTTTGCTCCTTTATACACTCTTAATCCGGGCTTACTTATCCGGCGCAATCCACTTATTACAGGTTTTCCATTTTGATACCTTAGTAAAATTCTTATTTTCCCCTGCCTGTTATCTTCAATAAATTTATAGCCAGCAATAAACTTTTTTTCCAGAAGAATTTGGGAAATAGCCTGTTTCATTTTGGATGCTGGTATATCAACAAATCGGTGCTTTGCTTTAAGTGCATTTTTGATTCTCGTCAAATAATCTGCTATTGGATCTGTATGAGACATCTTTCTAACCTTTTATTTTTATTTTATTACCAACTTGCTTTTTTTAGACCAGGAATTTTGCCTTCGAGTGCCAGCGACCGCAAGCATATCCTGCATAATCCAAATTTACGATAATATCCTCTCGAACGACCACAAATACTGCATCTGTTATGCTGCCTTACCTTAAACTTTGGAGGCTTCTTTGCTTTAACCCTCATTGCTAATCTTGCCAAAACCTTCTCCTTTCTTATTTGGCTTTTGCACTCTGTTGAACAATTTCCTGCCTTTTCACAAAAGGCATTCCTAATTCTTTTAATAATTCATAAGCTTCGATGTCAGTTTTTGCCGTAGTAACCACAGTTATATCCATACCGGCTATACGGCTAACTTTATCTACGTCGATCTCTGGAAAAATAATTTGTTCTTTTATACCGAGTGTATAGTTTCCATGTCCATCGAATGATTTATCCGAGACTCCCCTAAAATCTCTTACTCTGGGCAAAGCCAATGAAATTAAGCGATCCAAAAATTCATACATTTTTGCCCGCCTGAGTGTCACCTTACATCCAATTGGTACATTCTGTCTCAGTTTGAAATTTGATATTGCTTTTTTGGATCTTGTAATCACTGGTTTCTGACCTGTAATTAAAGCAAGTTCCTGCACAGCATAATCGAGTAATTTTGGATCCTGAGTAGCTTTTCCAACTCCCATATTGATGCAAATTTTCTCCAGTTTCGGAACCTGCATCAGATTCTTATAATTAAATTTCTTCATCAATGCAGGAACTACATCTTTCTGATATCGCTCAAGTAAACGAGGCTTTATACCTTTTTCCTGTTTTCCAGCTTCCTTTTTTTCAGGAGCTTTAGCTTCGGTTGTCTTTGCAACCTTTTCTTTTTTCTGAGTTTTTGTTGTAGTATCTTTTCCCATGGTTCACTTTCTCAAAACATCTCATTACACTTTTTACAAACTCTCATTGGTCTTCTTTTGTTGGTATTAACATCTTTTATATATTTATGTCCAATTCTTGTAGGCTGATTACACTTTGGACAAATAACCTTTACATTTGATGCATTTATTTTTGCTTCTTTTTGCACAATTCCACCTTGTGGATTTTTCTGAGAAGGCCTAGTTGCCTTTTTTATAATATTAACACCTTCAACTATAACACCTCTTGTTTCAGGAAACACTTTCAGTACTTTACCACGTTTACCCCGATAGTTACCTGAAATTACAACCACAGTATCGTTTTTATGGACATTTAGTTCTCTTGCCATTTTTTACAAGACCTCCGGTGCTAAAGAAATTATTTTCATAAACTGACGTTCTCTTAGTTCTCGAGCAACCGGCCCAAAAATTCGTGTTCCTCTTGGTTCACCCTGATTGTTCAACAATACAACTGCATTCTCATCAAAACGTATATATGAACCATCCTTTCGTCTTACTTCTTTTTTTGTCCTGACCACGACTGCACGAGAAATTTCGCCTTTTTTCACGGGTGCCCCTGGAATTGCGCTCTTTATAGAAACAACAATAAGATCTCCAACTGTTGCATACCGTTTATCATGTCCGCCAAGGACTCGGATACAACGTACTCTTTTGGCACCTGAATTATCAGCAACCACCAAATTTGTTTCTTCTTGTATCATTTCTTACTTACCTCACTTCGCTTTTTCAATGATCTCGACGAGACGCCATCTTTTCCTCTTGCTAAGAGGTCTGGTTTCCATAATCCTGACAACATCACCAATTCCGGCTTCCTGTTTTTCGTCATGTACCATAAATTTCTTTGTTCGTGTATAGTATTTCTTATATAGTGGATGAGCAACTCTTCTTTCTACAGCAACCACTATAGTTTTTGCCATCTTATTGCTTACAACCTTACCAGTTCGAACCTTGCGATTCGACCTTTTTTGTGCTGGTGTTACTAACTCTGTCATCCTTAAACCTTTTCTTCTTTTTTATTTTGGTTTGAATCTCTTACAGGTTGTTCTTCTTTTAATTGTCTTTCACTAAGAATTGTTTTCATACGAGCAATATCTCTGCGAATCTGGCTTATACGCATAGGATTTTCTAATTGACCTATTACCTTTTGAAATCTTAAATTCGACAGTTCTTCTTCACTTTCCTGAATCCTCTTTTTCAATTCTGCATCTGAAAGTTGTCGATACTCATGTGCTTTCATTTCAGTTCCTCATTCGCCTTGATAATCAAATCGAGTCACAATTTTAGTTTTGATTGGTAGTTTATGTGCAGCCAACCTTAGTGCTTCTTCAGCTGCAGATTTGCTTATTCCACTGAGTTCGAACAAAATCCTTCCCGGTTTAACCACAGCCACCCAGAACTCAGGCGAACCTTTTCCGCTTCCCATTCTGGTCTCTGCCGGCTTTTTAGTTACAGGCTTATCAGGAAAAATTCTAATCCACACCTTACCTTCACGTTTCATCAAACGAGTTAATGCTACACGCGATGCTTCAATCTGTCTTTGTGTAATCCAGCCTGGTTCAAGCGCCTTTAAGCCAAAATCTCCAAAAGCTATGGTCTGACCGCGGGTTGCTTTTCCTTTCATTCTACCACGTTGAGCTTTTCTGTACTTTACTCTTTTTGGCATTAACATGATGACACTCTCTCACTCTATTTGTTCTTACCTAAAACTTCACCCCTACAAATCCAAACCTTTACTCCAATTATGCCGTATATGGTTTTGGCTATACCAACGGCATAGTCTATATCTGCTCTAATGGTTTGCAATGGGACGCGACCTTCTTTGTATTCTTCTGACCGAGCTATTTCAGCTCCTGCCAGTCTACCCGAACATCTTATTTTTATTCCTTCAGCGCCCATTCGCATTGCCGCAGTTATTGCTTGTTTCATTGCACGTCTATAAGAGATTCTGCCTTCAATTTGTGTTGCAATTGTTTCTGCGACCAGGTATGCATCCAATTCCGGTCTCTTAATTTCGTTTATTAAGATTTTTATTTCCTTAGAAGTCAACTTTTTCAGTTCTTCTTCGAGTTGAGCAATTTCTTTTCCACTCTTTCCGATTACTATTCCTGGACGCGATGTATGAATTGTAACAACAGCACGCTTCGGGGTTCGTTCGATCTGTATTCTGGAAATTCCTGCTTTTTTCAAACGGTTCCGAATGTAATTTCGTATTAAAAGATCTTCCTGAATCTTACCTGAAAAGCTTTTGTCATCGTACCAATTCGAATCCCAACTACGAATTACTCCTATCCGAAAGCCTATTGGATTTGTTTTTTGACCCAATTGAACCCTCCATTAAGTTTCTGTTGTTACTTTTGATTCTTTTTCTTTATCAATTTTAGCTTCTTTTTTCTTTTGCATAACGGTAGTTTCTTGCTCTGTTTGTATTAATTTTTCCCGCCGAGCCACAACAATTGTAATGTGATTTGATCTCTTGCGTATAACATACGCTCTTCCCATTGGTGCGGGCAAAATCCTTTTTAGAACAGGTCCACCGTCAACATAAGCTTCTTTAACATAAATCTCCGATAAATCGACACGCCCTGCTTCCTCTTTGTTTTGAAAATTAGAAATTGCAGAACGTAGAGCTTTTTCTGCAACTTTTGCTGCATGCTTTGGCGTAAAATGAAGAATACTCAGGGCTTCTTCAACTCCTCTTCCGCGTATCAGGTCTATTACCAATCTCATTTTCCTCGGGGAAGATCTTACATATTTTATTACTGCTCGTGCTTCCATGTTAAATCCATCGAATTATGATGTTGTTGTCGTTTTTTCACTTTTTACACCGGGATGACCTCGGAAAATTCTCGTGGGTGCAAATTCACCCAGTTTATGTCCTACCATTGCTTCGTGTATATACACTGGTATAAACTTGTTACCATTGTGAATAGCAAATGTATGTCCCACAAATTCCGGAATAATCGTGCTAGCACGTGACCAGGTTTTAATAACCCGCTTTTGATTCAGCTTGTTTAATTCTTCGACTTTCTTACGTAATTTAGGATCTACATAAGGACCTTTTTTAACTGATCTGCCCATATTGCACCAATCTTACTTGCGTCGTTTTACAATATATTTATTTGATTCCTTCTTTTTCTTCCTTGTTTTCAATCCCTTGGCATACTTACCCCATGGTGATTCTGGGTGTTGCCACCCACCACCACTCTTGGATCGTCCCTCACCACCACCCATTGGATGATCAACTGGATTCATCGCCATGCCACGTGTTTGTGGTCTAATTCCCAACCATCTAGACCTACCTGCTTTACCAAGACTTATATTTTCATGATCTGGGTTACTTACGACACCAATTGTTGCATAACAATCAGCTCTAAACTTTCTTATTTCTCCAGATGGCATTTTCAACAGAACCCAATCTCCTTCCTTCGCCATTACCTGCAAAGATATTCCAGCACTTCGTCCCACCTGACCTCCTTTTCCCGGGAATAGTTCCACATTATGCACAAATGTTCCAGTTGGGATGTTTCGCAATGGCAGAGCATTCCCGACTTCGATTTCAGCATCTGGACCTGACATAATTTTTGAGCCGACTTTCATTCCAACTGCCGCAAGAACATATCTCTTTTCACCATCTGAATATTTTACAAGTGCTATTCTCGCACTTCTGTTTGGATCATATTCAATTGCTTCAACAGTTCCAGCGATTCCATGCTTATCTCTTTTGAAATCAATAATTCTGTAGCGACGTTTATGGCCACCACCACGATGCCTTGATGTAATTCTGCCCAGATTATTTCTGCCACCTGTTTTCTTTAATGGCTTTAATAACGACTTTTCCGGAACCGTTTTGGTAATTTCCTCGAAGGTCGGAACTGTACTAAATCTTGTACCTGGTGTTACTGGTTTTAATTTTCTTAAGCCCATCTTTTCCTCTTATCTTTCATTAAGCATTACCAAAATAATCTATTTTATGACCTTCTTTTAAGGTTACTATAGCTTTTTTCCAGGTTTTCTTAAATCCTTCAAACCTTCCACGTCGAGTAAATTGTACCTTCCTTTTGCCCTTAACTATCATTGTTCGAACACTTTCCACTTTAACATTGAATTTCTTTTCAATCGCTTTCCCAATTTCTATCTTGTTGGCATCCCTGGGAACTTCAAAAGCATATTGTCTTTTATCGCCGAGTTCCGACATCTTTTCTGTAATTATTGGTCTAATAATAATTCCTGTCATAATCTTCTTGTCCCGGTCAATTTTTTAGAGATTTCTGAAGTGCATCAAGTGCACTTTTTTGAATCAATAAAACTTTGTTATTCAATATATCGAAAGTAGATGCTTTGACTGCTTCACAAATTTGCAAAGTGGGTATGTTTCGACCCGACTTCACCACATTTGAATCCGTATTCTTTGTAAGTAATAGCGTCTTCTGCTTTTCAAGCTGAAACGCTTTTAATACGGACGCCATCTTTTTTGTTTTAATCTCTGTAAACTGAAAATCTTCTATTACTTTTATAGCACCGTCTTTAGCTTTATAGCTCAGTGCTGAAATTCGCGCAAGCCTGCGAACTTTCTTTGGTAGCTTGACCACATAATCATGCGGAACAGGCCCAAAAATAGAGCCTCCGCCCTTCCAAAGAGGTGATCTTATAGTACCAGCACGAGCCCGACCTGTCTTTTTCTGACTGTATGGCTTTTTTCCACCACCTCGAACTTCATTACGAGGTTTAACTTTGTGCGTACCCTGTCGCTGGTTTGCCTGGATGCTTCTTACTGCCTGATAGATTGCATGATCATTGGGTTCGATTTCAAAAATCTCCGGATCGAGAGTTACCTTCTCTCCGCTTGGTGTCCCATCTATTTTATAAACATCAAGTTCCATAACACTCTTTCCTTAGGAATAGGATCATTTTATTTTTTTTCTGATTTCCAGATAACTATTAATTGCACCTGGTACAGAGCCACGTACAATAAGTATATTAGACTCTGGAATAACTTTTACAACTTTTAAGTTTTTTATCGTCACCCTTCTAAATCCCATTCTGCCTGCCATTCTGGTTCCTTTAAATACTCTGGATGGATATGAACTTGCGCCGATTGAACCGGGAGCTCTAACTCTGTCCGAAGCTCCGTGCGTTGCCATGCCAACACCTTTAAAGTGATGTCTCTTTACGACACCCTGGAAACCACGCCCTTTCGATTTTCCAGACACATCCACAATATCGCCCGGAGAAAAAATATCAACTCTAATCTCGTCGCCTGGCTTTAGTGAAGAGCCATTGAAATTCTTGAATTCCCTTAATATCCTAAGGGGCTTCAGATTTGCCCTGGCAAAATGTCCCCTTAATGGCTTATTGACTAATCGTTCCTTCTTCTCAACAAACCCAAGTTGAACTGCCTCGTATCCATCTTTCTCCATAGTTCTAATCTGAGTGACGTAGCAAGGTCCTGCTTCGATGATGGTGCAAGGTATCATTTCACCATTTTCATCGAAAAGGCTTGTCATACCAATTTTTTTACCTAAGATGCCACTCACTTTTAATCACTCCTTTGAGCTCGCTAAAATAAGCTCTGAGTATTGATCAAATTTTTAATGAACTCTTTAACTTTCGGCCACATTAAAAATTATCAAACCTTAATTTCCACATCCACGCCCGCAGGTAGCTCCAGTTTCATGAGAGCATCCACAGTTCGACTTGTGGAATTTAGGATATCGATAAGTCTTTTATGTGCACGAGTTTCAAATTGTTCACGTGATTTTTTGTCTACATGCGGAGATCTATTAACCGTATAAAGGCTCCGTTTAGTAGGCAAAGGTATAGGGCCAGACACAATTGCACCTGTTGCCTTAACGGTTTTTATTATCTTTTCTGCCGACTTATCGATCAGGTTGTGATCGAAAGACTTTAGTTTAATTCTTATTCTTTGTCCTGCCACTTTAATTCCTCACTCAATATAAGTGAGATAAATATTATTCGAGAATTTTCCCAACAACACCAGCACCAACTGTTCGTCCGCCTTCTCTAACAGCAAATCGTTGACCTTCTTCCATGGCAATCGGGTAAATCAGTTTTACTATTATTTTATCGAGGTTATCTCCTGGCATAACCATTTCCACTCCAGAAGGTAATTCAATTTCACCAGTAACATCAGTAGTTCTGAAATAGAACTGTGGACGATAGCCGGTCATAAACGGTGTATGTCGACCGCCTTCTTCTTTCTTTAGAACGTATATCTGAGCTTCGAACTTAGTATGTGGTGTAACAGTTCCTGGTTTTGCTATTACCATTCCTCTTCTTAATTCATCCTTCTCGATACCTCGTAATAGAAGTCCAGCATTGTCACCAGCCACAACCTCATCAAGTTCTTTTCGGAACATCTCAGCACCGGTTATAACAGTTTTCTTATGCATACCCAAACCAATCACTTCAACTTCGTCTCCTACTTTAGCTCTTCCGCGTTCAACACGCCCTGTACCTACTGTTCCACGACCTGTAATTGAGAAAACATCTTCAACAGGCATAAGGAACGGCTTATCTATTTCCCGTTCTGGTAATGGAATGTAAGTATCAAGCGCATTCACTAATTCGTGTATGCATTTGAATTCCGGGTCATCAAACTTCGAATCTGGCTGAAGACCTCTCTCCATTGCCTTTAATGCCGAACCACGAATTACTGGCACTTCATCGCCTGGGAAACCATGTTGCTTTAATAGATCGCGAATTTCCACTTCTACGAGGTCAAGCAATTCAGGATCATCAACAGCATCTACTTTATTCATAAAAACAACAATTCTTGGCACATTAACCTGACGGGCAAGAAGTATGTGCTCACGAGTTTGTGGCATTGGTCCATCTGTAGCCGCCACAACAAGTATAGCTCCATCCATCTGAGCGGCACCAGTGATCATGTTCTTTATGTAGTCAGCGTGACCCGGACAGTCGACGTGCGCATAATGTCTTTTTTCAGTTGTATACTCAACATGCGCAGTGTTGATGGTAATACCTCGAGCTTTTTCTTCCGGGGCATTATCAATGGAATCGAACGTCCTTACTTGCGCCAATCCTTTTTTGGCCAATACCATGGTAATTGCTGCGGTTAACGTTGTCTTACCATGGTCAACGTGACCGATGGTTCCAACATTAACATGGGGCTTGCTGCGATCAAATTTTTCCTTTCCCATATATTTATCTCCTTTTTTAATTAATAATAAAATTTATGCTGCTACACTCTTACCTTGAACCTTTTCTATTATTTTTTCTGCAATATTAAGTGGAACAGGCTCATAATGTGCAAATTGCATTGTGTATATAGCGCGACCCTGTGTCATTGACCGAAGTTGTGTAGCATATCCAAACATTTCAGAAAGTGGAACAAAAGCTTTTACCACCTGCGCGTCCTTTCTAACTGACATCCCTTCAATTTTCCCACGTCGCGCATTTAAATCTCCAATTACATCACCTAGGTATTCTTCTGGGGTCACAACTTCCACACTCATTACAGGTTCGAGTAATATAGGAGTTGCCATCTTTGCTGCCTCTTGAAATGCTATTGAAGCAGCAATTTTGAATGCCATCTCAGAAGAATCAACAGGATGATACGAACCATCAAATAGTTTTACTTTGACATCTTCAACAGGATAACCCGCTAAAACACCGTTTTTCATTGCTTCCAGAACCCCCTCTTCTATCGGCTTTATATACTCTTTAGGTATAACTCCGCCAACAATTGCATTTTCAAAAATAAAGCCACCACCTTTTCCATTTGGTTCAATTTCCAACCACACATGTCCATACTGTCCTCGACCACCTGTTTGCCTTATGAATTTTCCTTCCGCAGTTGCTTTCTTTGTAATAGTTTCCTTATACGCAACCTGTGGCTTCCCCACATTGGCTTCCACTCTAAATTCTCGTCTCATTCTATCTATAATTATTTCAAGGTGAAGTTCACCCATACCACTAATTATTGTTTGTCCAGTTTCTTCATTAGTCGATATTCTAAAGGTTGGGTCTTCTTCAGCAAGGCGGAACATTGCTTCTGATAATCTTTCGGAATCCACTTTCGTTTTAGGTTCAATTGCAATATGTACAACTGGTTCGGGGAATTCCATTTTTTCAAGAACTATTGGGTCATCTTCTACGGTTAAGGTATCACCTGTCCTTGTGTTTTTTAAGCCAATAGCTGCAACAATATCTCCCGCGTATGCTTCCTGCATTTCTTCCCTGTGATTAGCGTGCATGCGTAAAAGTCTTGCTACTCGTTCCCTCTTATTCGTTACCGCATTATAAACGTATGAACCACTGGTTAAGGTACCGGTATATATTCTGAAGTATGTTAACCTTCCAACGAAAGGATCGGTCATAATTTTGAAAGCAAGTGCAGTAAATTTTTCATCATCACTAACTTTTCTCACGACATCATCATGGCGACGCGGGTGATGTCCATGAATCAATCCATTGCCTATCTCGATTGGTGATGGAAGAAAATCAACAACCGCATCTAATATACCTTGCACGCCTTTATTTTTAAAAGCAGATCCACATAGAACTGGAACTAAACTAGCTTTTAAAGTCGCCTTCCTCAAAACACGGCGTATATCATCGGCTGCTATTTCTTTTCCTTCGAGATAATACTCTAGCAGAGTATCATCTTCGTCGGCTATTGCTTCTAACATTTTAATTCTAAATTCGTTAGCCTTAGCACGTAGTTTCTCAGGGATATCTATCTCGTCCCAGGTAGCACCCTGAGTCTCCTCATGGAATACTTTTGCCTTCATCATAATCAGGTCAATAACACCTACAAACATTTCCCCTTCTCCGATTGGGAGCTGTATTGGAACGGGATTAGCGTTAAGTCTGGACTTCATCATTTCCACCACACCTAAGAAGTCGGCCCCTGCTCTATCCATCTTATTCACGAATGCTATCCTGGGCACACCGTATTTATCTGCTTGTCTCCACACGGTCTCCGATTGCGGTTCTACCCCGCCTACTGAACAGAAAATAGCAACAGCTCCATCGAGCACACGCAATGAACGTTCAACCTCAATTGTAAAGTCGACATGACCTGGAGTATCGATAATATTAATCATATGATCTCGCCAGAAGCAAGTAGTTGCGGCACTGGTAATAGTTATACCGCGTTCCTTTTCCTGCTCCATCCAATCCATAGTTGCTGCCCCTTCGTGGACTTCACCCATCCTGTGCACTCTTCCTGTATAGTACAAAATCCGCTCAGTAGTTGTGGTTTTACCAGCATCTATATGCGCCATTATTCCAATATTTCTCATTCTTTGTATAGGATACTCACGAGGCATAAATATTTATTCCATAGATAAAAAATTTATCCAGTATTCTTTTCAATATTTGATTCAAAACTCTTACCACTTAAAGTGGGCAAAAGCTTTATTGGCCTCAGCCATTCGATGCACATCATCTTTCTTCTTAATGGCACCACCTTCACCCGATGATGCCGCCAGTAGTTCAGACGCTAGTTTCTGTGCCATCGATTTATCCGAGCGTTCTTTGGCATATGAAATAAGCCAACGAATTGCAAGAGCGGTTCGCCGCTCGGGACGAACTTCTGTAGGCACCTGATAGGTGGCACCACCAACTCTTCGAGCTCTAACCTCGATTAGCGGTGATGCATTATCTACAGCTTTTTTAAAAACTTCTATTGGGTCCTTACTGGATTTCTGTGCTATCAAATCAAACGCTCCATACACTATTCTGCGCGCAAGATTCTTTTTCCCTCTACGCATAACACAATTAATAAAACGCGCTACTAATTCATCACCATACTTCGGGTCTGGTGATATCTGTCGCCTGATTGCTCTTCTTCTTCTCATAAATCTCTACGTTCTATTGCTGTTGCTTAGGTTTTTTGGCTCCATATTTGGACCGACCTTGCTTTCGATCCTGAACACCCTGTGCATCAAGTGTCCCTCTAATAATATGATACCTGACACCAGGTAAGTCCTTAACTCTACCACCACGAATTAATACTATAGAATGTTCCTGCAGATTATGCCCCTCACCAGGTATATATGCTGTTACCTCAATTCCATTAGTCAACCTCACTCTTGCCACCTTCCTTAGAGCCGAATTTGGCTTTTTGGGCGTTGTAGTGTAAACACGCGTACAAACACCCCGCTTTTGTGGATTTCCACCCAGTGCAGGTGACTTACTTTTATATACCCTCTGCTCACGTCCTATCCGGACTAATTGATTTATCGTAGGCAAATAATAATCCTCAAATTTTTACATATCTTTTAAAAAATAAAAGCTTTATAATTTAATAAAAATTACAAAATAAGTCAATGGTAAATATTTAAAAATATATTAAAACCTCAATTATAATAACAAATTCTGAAGCCAATTTAGAACTATATATTTTACCAAGAAATAAAATTAGCTCATTTATTGAAAAACTTTCCATATTTCGCTTTAGCTATAATTCTAGATCCAGCTAAAAAATATAAAGGCGCAACGATTATTATTGAGAGTTATAATACCATAGAGACCGTTAAAAATAGGTTTTTTTGAATTTTGATGCAATTTACCCGATTTGTCCAGTTCTTGAATTCTATGGCACTGCCTAAGCGTCAACCTTAAGGCATAACATCCCACCCGGATTCATCTTATCCTACTCCGGTATCTGCTCAAACAGATACTCTGTGTTATACCTCAACAATGCGTATGCCTCGCTCGTGAGATTACCTGTGCTATCTATATCCACATCTCGCAACACATTCTGAAGTATTGCTCTTGCTCTGTTTGTGTTATTTTGCTCAAGTTCTTGCTTTGCTGTGCTGAAGTAGGTTAAATATTTATCCGCAGTCTGATTTTCCTTTATCCAGCCTAAGGTTAATGATTGAGTAGTGTAGCTGGATAGAGTGTCGAGAAAATTCAATGGTATAAATGGATCTGGTACTTTTGTAGGTCCAATCGTCTGTATAATAAACGAGTTATTCCGTATATCATTCCAAAAATCTTCCCCCGTACTGTCCTTCTCCTTCAAAAATGTATCCGCCTTACCTCTAACATAACCCCTCGCTATATTCGGCAATGAACCTGTTTTGTAAACAAAACTTGTATCACTCATTCCAGATAATATACCACCAGGGAAAAATGGAGGCAATTGCCAACCAATCAGCCCTTCCAGTTTCCCCATAAACATCCATCGCTTCGGCGAACTTATAACCTCTACACTGTCCGTCCTGCACTCTATATAAAATGCTTCTATCTCCTGCTTACTGTCAGAACTATTGGCAATAAAATAGTGATACTTATAACCTGAACCATCTCTACTCACCCTCGCTCCAACTGTCGCTACAAGCTGATTGCGAGGAACTGTTACCCCCTCTGCAGGTAACTCAGTTATACCATGCTTACCGTATGTCATACCGTTCCAACGGTAGACTACCGGTTGTCTATTTGCAGGTCTATCTTCATACCACTCACCTATTATCTCCTTTATACCATCACCATCCATATCTACAAATTCAAATGAATATGTGTAACCTACTAATACCGATTCATAACCGTTTCTAATCTTCTTCATATCATTAATTATTGTACCAGTCTGTCCATCCCAACTTACTATCCACAAGTGTTCGATGTGATCTCTCATTCCTTTATGTAAACCCACTACAATTTCAACTTCTCCGTCATTATTTAAATCTGTAATTGTAAGGAAAGTGGTTGAGCCTAACCTATAATTATATATCAAAGTATCCGATGTCCATATAAAATTACCATTTCTATATATACTTACAAAGCCACAAGGTACTATAAAACCTCCTTTTGCTATTCCAAGACCTACTATTAAAACACAATTATTCAGTGTTCTATATGGGTCTTCCATCTTATAGCGATTGAACATATCCTTAGATCTTCCCAAATTGCTATCAACAACCATAAATCCATCCATCATATATTGCGAGCCAAACCTACTTTGAAACTTTGCACTAACTTCATCATAAAGCTGATCCTCAGTCTGAGACATTAAACTCATGCAAAATATACAATTAATAAAAACTAATATCTGCAAAATTCTTTTATTCATAACCCCTCAATTTTCACATTTATTGAGGAAGATAGTATTTTGAAAAATCAATAGTTCTCCTCCAATATTCATTATCAAATGGATTCCACTTAGGATAAATATATTGTATGAAAAATTGTTCATAACCTAAAGGCAATGTCACTTGACCTCTTTCTAGCACCACCTCCGTGTTATTAATTTTTTGGCGATTGGCTACCTTGTTCGACCATAGCTAACTTTTATTTAAACCCAATCTAAAACGCGCTTTTTTAAAGATTTTATCAAGATTGAACAAATTGGAAAAACATATTGTGCATTATTTTTATGATTTTTCAAATCCGATATTATTTTATTGCGTTGAAACATTATCTTATACGGCGCTCCTTAAATAAAACATTTTATCTCATCAAATCTCACAAGAAACCATTGTAACAACTTGAACCTATACAGAAATTACATTAGATGAAGCCTTCCAAAATTTGCTTGCTTATAGATTCATTTAGATTTATTTTCATTAAAAAACAGGTCCTTCAATGGTAAAGAGAAGAAGATATTCTCAAAAGGAGCCATTTCAACTAATTTCTTTTGTTATTCCTTTGAAAGATGAAGAAAGATCACTACAGGAATTATTTGAAGGAATTTCCGCCGTGATGCAGAAAATGAATAGAAAATACGAAATTATCTTTGTAGACGATGGAAGCGAAGATAACTCTTTTGCAGTCTTGAAAAGACTTTATATTAATAATCCTAAGCTTATACGGGCAATCAGATTTCAAAAAAATTATGGTAAATCAGCAGCTCTAATGGCTGGATTCGAAGCAGCCAGAGGAGATATCATAATTACGATGGATGCAGACCTTCAAGACGACCCAAAAGAAATTCCCGAACTTGTTCGCATGATTGAAAATGGCAATGATTTAGTTTCCGGCTGGAAGAAATATAGGCGAGATCCGATGATTTTCAAGATTCCTTCACGAATTGCTAACTTCATTACCTCTAAGCTTACTGGTGTTCAAATCCATGATCTGAATTGCGGCTTAAAAGCATATAGAGCCAAAGTCGCTAAGTCTTTGACACTGTACGGAGATTTATACCGATACATACCGGTAATAGTGCATCAAATGGGCTACAAAGTGGATGAAAAAATAGTTGAACATCATCCTCGAAAGTATGGACGTTCAAAATATTCTGTTGGAAAGTTTTACAGGGGCTTCCTCGATTTATTAACTGTACTTTTTACAACGAAGTACATACAACGCCCCTTGCATCTATTTGGAATATGGGGCCTTCTTTTCTTTCTAATTGGTTTAATAATCGATGTAGTTTTGCTCATAGAAAAGCTGCTCGGCCATACGTCTCTGAGCAACAGACCTCTATTTATTGTCGGCATTCTTTTTATTATAGTCGGAATACAATTCATCTCACTGGGGCTCCTTGGAGAAATGATAACTCGTAATCAGCCCAATAAGGTCATCTATAATATACGCGAAACTCTGAATTAAATAACAGATCTTTACCTGCATTACAAATATGAAAATATCCACAAGTAAACAAATGCTCGATACTGAAGCAAGGAAAAAATCAAAGGAACTAATTCAAAACAGCAACATCATAAAAGAACTCGAAACAAGTCGTGCGTACTTTGAAAAAATTGCACCCTCATGGGATTACTGGAAAGCACGCAATAATTATTATCACAAATCCTTACAGCGTCTATTTAAATTCCTTATTGAGCCAAATTCGCGTGTGCTTGAAATTGGATGCGCAACAGGTGATCTACTTGAATCTACACAACCAAAATACGGAGTCGGAATTGATTTTTCCAGAAATATGGTTGAACTTGCACAGCAAAAGCATCCACATCTAAAATTCATTGTTGCAAGAGCTGAGGATTTTGAAATTAATGATAAGTTCGATTATGTGATCATGGCTGACCTTATCGGTCACTTAAAAGACATACAAAAAGCTCTACAACAATCCAGCAAAGTAATGGAACCGCATTCAAGGTTGATCATAACTTATTATAATTTTTTATGGGAACCTTTACTAAACTTTGCTGAAAAACTTAAATTAAAAACTCCCCAACCTCGACAAAACTGGATCAATACGAATGACATGCTTAATCTTCTTGAGATTTCTGACTTTGAAGTCATCCGTAAAGGTCAGTTTCTCTTATTCCCAAAATATATACCAGTAATTTCATGGTTCATCAATAAATATCTAGCCCATCTGCCTATCTTGAAACATCTATGTGTAACCAGATACATTGTTGCAAGACCTCGTATTCGTCTCAACAATCAAAGGAAGCTTTCTGTTTCAGTCGTAGTTCCTGCTCGTAATGAAAAAGGCAACATTGAAAAGCTTGTGCAATCCATACCAGTAATGGGAAAACAAACAGAAATTATTTTCGTTGAAGGTCATTCCACCGATGGTACATGGGAAGAAATTCAGAGAGTCAAAAGAAAATATTCTAAGGAGAAAACTATAAGGGCAATAATTCAATCGGGACAAGGGAAAAGAAATGCAGTAAGAGAGGGCTTTCGGATATCCAAAGGTGATGTTCTCATTATCCTCGATGCTGATTTAACAGTTTTGCCAGAAGACCTGCCCAAATTCTTTAATTTGATCGCTACAAATCAAGGTGAATTCATAAACGGAAGCAGGTTGGTATACCCAATGGAAAAAGAAGCTATGCGTTTCTTAAACCTAATCGGAAACAAATTCTTCAGCTTAATGTTTAATTGGATTATTGGTCAAAGATTCAAAGATACCTTATGTGGAACAAAGGCGCTACTGAAGAAGGACTATCTAAGAATCGCAAACAACAGAGCTTACTTTGGCGACTTTGATCCTTTTGGTGACTTCGATCTTATTTTCGGCGCTGCAAAATTAAATCTCAAAATCGTTGAAGTACCTGTTAGATATCATGAGCGTACATACGGAAAAACCAATATCTCGCGTTTCCGCCACGGCTGGCTACTCCTAAAAATGTGCTTCTTTGCAATGAACAAATTGAAATTTATGCCATGAAAAAAGAAAACAAAAATATTCAAACATCTACACTCCTTGATAAAATCGTAGTTCAGTACAAAAAAAATCCAAAAATATTCCTCGCTTCTATTATCGCTTGTGCTATCCTGCTTACAGCTCTTACATTCGACATAAAATTGAGTACGGGCGGTGATGATGTCTCCTATATTCTTGCAGCAAATGATTTCATAAAGAAAGGGATCTTACCTGTTGGTTTCAAATCGCCCGGCTATCCAATCTTTCTAAGTCTTTTTGTTATGCTATTCGGCATGAATATAATAGCACTGAAACTTACTTCAACTTTCATGTTCCTAGCTTCAATTTTGTCACTTTATTACCTATTGAAAAACAAAATCGAAACAGAAACGTTTACAATTTCTTTAGTACTTTTTACCATTAACCTGCTGGTAATACAGTACGCATGTCATACATATAGCGAAATGACTTTTCTCTTTTTGCAACTATGGATAATTTTCATGTTTGTATATATAGCTGAAAAACAAAATCCATCCATAATCCAAATAGCATTGCTCGCTATTATGGCAATGATCGGCTTCTATGTACGAGCAATTGGAGCCACTTTACCTATAGCAATCTTCCTTTGGTTCCTAATAAAAAAGAATATAAAGACATCCTTGATTTTTTCTGCCTTCTGCATAATGCTATATTCTCCGTTAAAAATAGCTGAATTAATATCTAAAAAGCCCCTATTATCTCAGTCCTCGCTAATCTTCATGGTAAATCCGTATAACCCTGCAATGGGTACCGAAACATTGGAAGGCTTTATCCAGCGCGTGAAGGACAATTTAATAATACACCTTAACTATATGTTTCCTAAAGCACTTGGATTACCTTACGGAGAGCATCTCGCAACAGCAAACGGAAACCTCCTGCCCGACGCTATTGCGTTTTTGGGCTTGCTAATTTCTACAGTTCTGATTATTGGTTTGATTTCATCGCTGAGAAACAAAAATCCTTTGCTTTCATTTTCTTCACTATATATTATAGTGTACGTGTTTGGCATTTCATTTGCACTTCAAACATTTTTTGCAACTCCAAGAATGATGGTTCCAATTACCCCGCTTCTAATTTTGATGTTCTTGCTAGGCATACAAACTCTGCTACACCGCTTCCTGAAAACAGAAAATAATTGGACACACAGATTTAAAAAATGGTTCGTAGCATTAACTACCATAATTGTATTCTCAAATGGCTATTATGACCTCAAAGCTATAAAGGAACACTTACCAGTATTAAAATCGAACCTTTCTGGAAATGAATACGCAGGATACACACCTGACTGGGTAAACTACATAAAAGCATGTCGCTGGATTGCACAAAATTTACCAAGAGACTCAGTTGGTATTATATGTAGAAAAGCAGAATTTTTCCGCATCTACACAAATGATTACCCAACTTACGGCGTCTACTCAATTGAGTCCAGCGATGCTGATTCAATAATTACACACTGGAAAACCTGGAAAATGACACATATTCTTTATGACAACTTTCAATGGTCTTCAACTCTAAGACGATACGTACAACCTGCATTTGATAAATATCCACATATGTTTGAAATTTTACATAAGGAAGGAACCGTTTATCCATCTTATGTAATCAAAATAAAATATGATAAGCCGTTATTTATAAAGAATAACAATTAATTCTAAAAAAAATGATAACTCAACTGAACAGATTAACATCAAATGAAAATAGAAACTCGTTGTAGACATTTCAAAGGTGACACTCCATGTAAACCACATAAATTGCATGGGGTACATTGCGAAAGCTGCAAATATAAAGAAATCGTAAAACAAAACATACTAATCATCAAACTCGGTGCAATCGGAGATGTTATCCGAACAACACCAATTTTACACAGACTAAAAAAAGAAAATCCAAAAGCTAAAATTTGGTGGATTACCTACACTCCGGAAATCTTACCGGACGTCGTGGATGTAAAATTGCCTTTCAAACTTGAGTCTGTTATTACAGTTGAAGAAACCCCATTCCACATTGTCTACAACTTCGACAAAGATAAAGAAGCATGTGCATTACTAAATAGATTAAAGGCAAGAAAAAAATTTGGATACAAGCTTAAAAACGGAATATGCTATCCGGCTAACGCAAGTGCATGGCATAAATACAAAACAGGCATATTTGACGATGTGAGCAAAGCTAATACAAAAAGCTACGTCGAAGAAATATTCGAAATAGCTGGGTATAAGTTTGAAGGTGAAGAATATATACTGACCTTTACGGAATGGCACGATAAGCAATGGAAATTTTCAAAGAATAAAAAGGTTATAGGCTTAAATACAGGTTGCGGGGACCGCTGGACATCTCGCCTCTGGCCGGAGGAATACTGGATCACACTTGCAAAAGATTTAAGGAAAAACGGATATGAAGTTGTCTTACTCGGTGGCAAACAAGAACATGAAAAGAATAAACGACTGGCTATTAAAACCGGTGCAAAATATTTCGGTCATTATCCATTAAACGGATTCATCAATCTGCTTAATCATTGTGACCTTATCGTTACAGCTGTAACCATGGCAATGCATCTGGCAATCGGACTAAAGAAAAAGATAGTGCTTTTTAATAACATTTTTAATAAAAACGAATTTAATCTCTATGGCCTGGGTGAAATATTAGAGCCTGATTTTGAGTGCACTTGCTACTATTCTCCGTATTGTCCCAATAATTGTATGAAATACTTAAAACCCGAGCGAGTTCTTAAAACTATAAAAAAGCTATTACCCATACGATGAAAATTCTTCTTCTTGGCACAGCATATCCATGGCGAGGAGGCATCGCTCACTATACTACGCTGCTGGCAAAATACCTGTCCAATCGCAAACATAAGGTTGACATTGTTACATTTCGCCGCCAATACCCAAAATTGCTCTTTCCGGGCAAATCACAGGAGGAAATTGGTGCGCCCGTTAACGTTATCAAAACCGAAACCTTAATCGACTCAATAAATCCTTTCAACTGGATTAAAACTGGACTCCAACTGCGTCGACGCGAATACGATACCGTTGTTTTTAAATACTGGATACCTTTCTTTGGCCCTTGCTTTGGCACAATTTGTCATTTAGTGAAATTTCGAAAGAAAAGCACCATCATCGCACTTTGCGATAACATTATCCCACATGAACGCAGAATCGGTGATAAACTCTTTACACGTTTTGCTTTTACCGCAGTCGATGCTTATATAGTCCAATCCCAAAAAGTGGAAAATGATCTAAAAATGCTCGTTAAAAAAGCTAAGTATAAAAGGATCGAACATCCTATATACGAAATATTCGGAGAGCAAATTGACAAGAATTATGCGCGTAACAAATTGCAACTATCCGATGAAAAAATAATCCTCTTCTTCGGATACATACGCAAATATAAAGGATTAGATACACTTCTGGATGCATTGAAACTTGTACTCCAGCAAATCAAAGTAAAGTTACTTGTAGTTGGCGAATTCTATGAAGATGAAAAGTCATACTTGGAAAGAGCAAAAAAACTTGATATTATGAATAGCGTCATTTTTGTTTCACACTATGTACCAAATGAACAGGTTGCAACTTATTTCTGTGCGGCCGATTGCGTTGTATTACCGTATCGATCTGCGACACAAAGCGGAATTGTTCAAATTGCTTTCAACTTTGATAAACCTGTTATTGTTACTGAAGTAGGCGGATTAACTGAAGTTGTTAGAAATAACACTACGGGTTTTATTGTTCCACCAGAGGACCCTGCTGCCCTTGCAAAAGCTATTGTTAAATTCTATAATGAAAACTGCGAGCAAAAATTCAGTGAGGAAATAAAAAAGATAAGGCAAAATTTTTCATGGGACAAAATGGTAGATGCTATTGAGCAATTAACAGAAGAAATAAAAAAAGAAAAAGGATATCATCTATAAAATGCAATACGAACCAGTAAAAAAAATCTTTGGAAATATTATTAGAAAACATCCTTCATTACGAAAAATATTCTATAAAATACTTGGCACTTTTTTTCTTAGGGAATGGTATGTCAAAAGAGAACTTTGCAAATTACTAAAAACCACAAAAGAAAATGCTATAATATACGATGCAGGTTGCGGATTTGGACAATATTCATATTTTATAGCAAAAAACTTTCCCAATGCATCGATTTATAGCATCGATATCAAAAACGACTACATTGAAGATTGCAAAGCTTTCTTCAATAGAATAGGCTTAAAACAATGCAGGTTTGAAATTGAAGATCTTACGAAAATCCAACATCAGGACAAATTCGACATAGTTCTTTCTATAGATGTTGTCGAACACATTACAGATGATACTATAGCTTTGCAGAACTTCTTTCGCGCTCTCAAACCAAACGGGTTTCTTTTACTAACAACACCATCAAACTTTGGAGGTTCAAACGCTGATAAAAGAAACAAGAAAGGATTCATCGATGAACATGCTCGCAATGGTTACAGCGTGCAGGAATTAGAAACGAAACTCAAGTCAGCAGGATTTTCGATCGATTCTATTCAGTACACATATGGATTTTGGGGAAAAATTGCGTGGAAACTCAGCATAAAAATACCAATGCTTTTAATGAATAGATCAAAAATTTTTCTTATAATTCTTCCAGTATATTATTTGATTGCTTCTCCGTTCATTTTCATAGGTATGTTCCTCGACTTCATATCTCATAAGAAAACTGGATCAGGCTTACTTATTATAGCTCGGAAAAAAATAAAATGAGAAAAGTCTTACTAATATCATTCTTCTGGCCACCTTCAGGAAAGGCAACTATCCACTGGCCACTATACATGGCAAAATACCTGAAAAAATACGACTGGCAAACATCTGTCCTGACAGTTAAAGAAGATACTTTTTCAGAAAAAGACGAAAGCCTAATGAAAGATGTAGACTCTGCAATGACAATTGTAAGAACAAGACCAAATGATCCATTTGCACTGTATCGTAGGTTCATCGGGAAAAAACAGAATGAACCATTAGTTCCGTCCGAAACGATATCAAAAAAAATCGATAATTGGCGATACAAGTTTGCAATATGGATTCGAATGAATCTTTTTGTTCCTGATGCACGTATTGGCTGGTACCTATCCGCACCAAAAGGAGGAAAAAAGATAATTGAGACAGAAAAACCTTCAGTTATAATCACAATCGGTCCGCCACACAGCACCCACCTTATCGGAATGAAATTGAGCAAAAGATACAAAATTCCACATGTTCCGGTACTAATAGATCCATGGGTCGACATTGCATATTACAGGGAATTCAAGAGAAATATAGCCACCGTAAAACTGGATAATTACTTTGAATCGAGTGTTCTTCATCATGCAAGAGCAATAATTTTCGTAACGAAACAAACGAGGGAACATTATATTCTGAAATATCCTGATATTGAGAATAAATCTCACGTATGTTACTGGGGGTATAACGAAGAGAGTTTCAAAAATGTTAAAAAGCAACCAAAGAACGAAGAAACTCTGCTTCATGCGGGCAACATATTTGATTTTCAAAATCCACCAAATTTATGGAAAGCTCTTCATAGAGAAATTCTAAGTGGCAGAAAATTGCGCCTAAAATTTGCAGGTACCGTTAGCCCCGTAATACGCAGAGCTATTCAAGAAGCAGGCCTTGAACCTTTTTCTGACTTTTTAGGTTTTCTATCTTACCCCGATGTTGTACAGGAAATGATGAACGCCGACTACTTGCTGGTATGTGCTACGGAACCCCGCCATGTTCCTGGTAAACTTTTTGAATATATGCGAACTGGCAACCGAATTATAGCTTTTGGAGACGATAATGAAGAAGTAGCTCAACTACTGCGAGTAACAAATAGCGGAAAGATATTCCCCTATAGCTATCATTGCAACGACATATTCGAGAGGCTATCTCAACTTACTCCAAACCCAGAAATAGCAAAACAATTCAGTCGCGAGAAAATTGCTGAAGAATTAGCTCAAATACTATCACGCTCGGTTTCTTAACAGGAAATAAAATAACATCAATTCAATACCAATTTTAAAAATTGGCAAGCAATATAAAAATTCTAGGAAACTGCTTTCTTGTAAGTCTCCAGTGTTTTCACAGCTGCGGTTTCCCATGAGAAAAATTTAACTCGCTCAAGTCCTCTATTTCGCATGCTATCTGCCAACGTCTTATTCTCGAGCACTTCTATCAAAACATTTACCAGACTTAATCTATCCTCAGGATCAAAGTATTTTGCAGCTTCCCCACCAACTTCGGGAAATGAAGATTTATTCGACAACAGAACTGGACAACCACATGCAAAAGCATCCAGGATAGGCATTCCAAAACCTTCGTACAACGAAGGAAAAACAAAAGCTTTAGCTCTTGAATAGAGATACGCAAGCATTGATTTATCAATATCCAATTGAATTACGCTTTCCTGCAACTTCAACTTACTTATTTCTTGTAATTCTTTTCTTTTAAAATGCCCACCGCCTGCACAAATCAGATTAAGATTACGGCTTTTGCTTAAAACATCTTTAAATGCTGAAAGCAAGAATAGAAAGTTCTTATAATAATCCCTTCTTCCAACATACAAAATAAAATTCTCAGGCAGTGCAAACACTTCACTTGAAATATCATTAAGCGAAAGTGTTGGCCCATGATATATAACATCTATTTTTTTCTCTGGAACATTCAAAATCCTGATAATATCCTTTTTAGTATTCTCAGATACGGCTATAATACGGTTTGCATACAAAGCCACCTGTGCCTTATGCTTACTGGTATTATCAAACTTGCTAAATATATGTGGAAAGTATTCATGGGTCATGTCATGGACAGTTAGAACGAACGGAATTCTACCAATGAAACGCAAAAAATAAGGGTGATAATAAGTAGGATGAAATAAAGAGACTTCTGACTTTTTCCCTGAAAAAACTTTCTTGAAATATATGCGATTAAGAAACTTTATAATTTCATTCCTGCCTTTAAATTTGTATGCGCGGAAAAAACTTCTTGTAGTAACATTAAGCTCATTCAGGAAAACATTGTTCGAATATTTTACAACCAGCTCTGTTGACATTCCCTCCATATTTGCAAATGCTTTTATGAGCTGGCAGAAATATTGCGAAACTCCTCCGTACTCCTGAATAGAAAATGCTTGCCCATCATAGAGAACTTTCATAAACAATGCCGCTTGCAATCAATTTCGGAAAATCCGTGATTATAAAAACAACCGTTGTTTTTTTATTTCAAAAGCAACATCTTTTTGGCCAATACAAAGCTATTTGTTTGCAATTGATAAAGATACATCCCGCTACTCAGGTTTCTAGCATTAAAATTAACAGAATATGTACCTGCTTCCATTGTGTTGGAAATCAAAGTTTCAATTTCTTTGCCAGAAAGATCGAAAACTTTCAGATTTACGTATTCTTTATTCTTCAGACTAAACCTGATTTCCGTTGATAGGTTAAAAGGATTCGGGTAGTTCTGTGAGAGATTGTATGCTAGTGGAATATCATTGGTAATTTTCTTCACAGACATGTTTAACACAATATCCAGAGGCTCACTTTCATTTCCGGAATAATCAGCAGAAGTTATTTTATAATAATAGATATCACCTTGGGCTCCATAATCAACATAAAAAGTATCATTCACTACAGCTAACCTTGTGGATGGTTCAGTTACAAAATTTGGATTAGATGCCTTATATAACATATATTCTTTCACGTCGTTACAAGTATCTTCCGCATGGTCCCACATAATTTTAACATTACCATCAGACATTTTGATTGCCATACCTTTACGTGGCTTTCTAGGAGGAAGATTATCCACAGAATAACCACTGTCTGGCCCTATCGTGATGTAAGAATAAGGAACAGATGTTTTTGCAATTACCTTAAACACGGAATAATAAACACCATATTTCTTTGTGGAATCATAGAGTGTTGGTACAATCACCTGATAAACGTTATCTTCAAGTACAGGAACATCAAACAAATACGTCCAGGCTCCTAAATCATATCGGTATATATGGAATTTGGTTATACCCAATTTAGCAGGAGATTGAGACAAGTACCACCTGGCAAACACTTGTTTACCATTATCGTTGGGAACATCAAAGATAGAAAGCGTAGACTTAAAAGGTTCCGAAACCGCTACATTTTTAATAAACCAATCATTACCCCCATTAGTGGTACAAATTAGAATAGTCTCACCCGTTAAACAATAACCTATCTCAGCTGTAGGAAAAGTTATCTGGGCAATCCAGTGTCCATCAAAGTCTTGCGAAATCCAACTCTCACCACCATTTGTTGTTTTCAATATTTTTCCATACCTCCCTGCAATCCAGCCTGTGTCACAATTTAATAAATCAGTTCCAAAAAGCGGCGCGCTGGACAATATTTGCGGCAACCAGGTTTCTCCTCCGTTTGTAGTCTTTAGAAAAATTGTACTATTATCTGTGTACCTGCCTCCTACACAAAAACCATGTAGAGTATCAGCGAAATCGATCCACCATAAATAAGTATTGGTACCCGAATCCTGCCTTTTCCATTCTATACCACCATTAGTTGTATGTATAATAACACCGCTGTCCCCACAAATCCAACCGTGCTTTTCATTAACAAATACTGTATTTCTTAATTGGACATCAATTCCTGTATTATATTTATTCCAGGAATTGCCCCCATTTGTAGTTGAAAGCACAATTCCGCTATCACCACACGCCGCCCAACCCTTTAGAGTATCCACAAAATACATTGAAAGGATACTCAAGTTTGTAAAGCTTTTTTGTTGTGTCCAGGAATTTCCACCATTAACCGTTTTCCAAATCATACCATTCTGACCACACACCCAGCCAACATTTTTATTCACAAAAAAAACATAATACACATTGTTAGTAATATTTAAACTCTGATCAATCCACTGTGAGCCACCATCCGTAGTTTTCAAAACAACGCCCTTCTCACCAACTATCCAGCCTGTGATTGAATCGAGAAAAAACATTTGCCTCGGATTAAACCAGTAAACATTTGACGATTCATAAGCTTCTGTTTCTTCATATATGCCCCTGTATTCTATAAAATTTTCCATGTTCCCAATAGCAATATTAAAACCGAGGATTATAAAAAAACTTAGAATTTTTAATTTTGTCTCTTTCATGTTTTTAATCCCCCCATGATTTTAATTAAGGATACATATAAATACACTTATTTTCAAGCTTCATGGAAACCTTGATAGCAGTTCAATATCGGAATACGTCTTCGTTTTCATCCAGAGTTTTAAAAATATGGGCATGGTTAAAATAGAACTCTTTAATAATACATTATATAGCGTATTATTAATAGACTTTGGACAAAACAGATGAAAGCTTTTTCTATTAGTATAGAAATTTAAATTAAATTTTTTTGCAATGTACGATAAGGATGATAAAGAATAAAAAGATATGTGCTGACCTGACATAAATGAATAATATTCCCAAGAATCTGGATCCGGGACTTCATCATTAAAAGGTACCGTTGAAAATAATATTGATTTAGATATAGAAAGCATTCGATCAATTTCTTCAATGGGATTTATAAAATGTTCGAAACATTCAAATGCAGTTACAAGCTCAATATTCTTATGTTTTGCTTCATCATATTCAAAGCCCCTAGCAAAAATATTTTGTGAATACGGGTCATTCCAATAAAAATCAAATCCGTAATCCCTCATAATTCTTACAAACAACCCAGTTCCACCTCCAAAATCGACAAAACAACCTTTTCTATTGAAAAAGAAAATTATAACAGCTGCGGTTCTTTTAGCAAAAAGCAGATTCCTCTTGATAATACCTGTATCATTAATACTAATTGAGTATTTATATGCTTCTTCAAGCCAATATGGTTCTTCTGTTTGGATAAATTTGCAATAAGTACAATTATAGTAATCAATCTCATATTTATTAAGTATACACCTTCTAAATATTTTTTGTAAATTATTACCACATATTTTGCAATTCATAGAAACCTCTTTATGAGTATTTCGATATCTCAAAAATTATTTCAAAATCTTCTTTAAAGAAAAATCAAAGAATCTGCGCAAAAGATAAAAAACTTTTATGATTTTCGGTGGATTGAGATACCTTTGGTAAGTATATCTATCTGCTTCAATAAACACATTAAGTTTAGATGGATGTTGTATAAATTCAATGCTATCTTGTTTACAATTCGACAATGGATGAAAACTATCTATTGTATGGGTTGCTTGGGCCCCAAAGCCTAAATTTGTTACCAAATTTCTATTAGGATGAATAGCTATGCCCTTTTGAACAAAGATTGTGAATTGCCATTGTAAATCCCAAGTGTCTTTTTTATTGTAATATACAGAATCAAAATTTCTCCTCCAGTATTTCTCGGTTTGTGGATCGAATATTATTTTCTTCAAATCATTTCTAATATTCGGGTAATTTATCATATTTACATCATAAAATTTCCAAGCACGTTTCCAGGTTGCCCATCCCCATATGTGCCCAAGTGTAGAAGCATAATAACTACCATCTCCCCAAAACCTACCATCCTGGAAATTGGCTCCACCAATATGCATGATCCTTTTATTATTTCTATAGTATTCTAAAAGTTCTGCACAAAATCCAAAAAACGAAACGTCCGGCAAACAATCATCTTCCAAAATAATTCCTTCCTCAACATTTTCAAAGAACCATGTAATTGCAGAGCTCACTGCCATTTTGCAGCCAAGGTTTGTGTCTAAAAATCGTGTTTTTAGTTCACATTCCCAATCGATTCCATCAAGAACTACTTTTCTGGCTTGTTCGCAAAGTTCTTTTTCACCCTCCTTATTTTTGCGGGGTCCATCAGCGGCAACATACAAATATTTTGGTCTAACCGCCCGAATACGTTCAAAGACTTTCGCAGTTGTTTCGGGTCGATTAAAGATAAGAAAAAGAACTGGTGTTGTAAGTGATTTTAAACTCATACATTCTTGCGCTATAACTATTTCAAGAATAATTTTATTTCCGCAACCCAATTCTTTGGTTTACGCCATTTTTGCCATGCACCTCTTATTCTTTCTAATTCAATTGGTTCAAAAAAGTTCAAAAGATAAAGAAGTACCGGGAACACAACAAGCATAGTAACTTTCATTAATAATCTAATATAAATAGAATATTCATTAAATAGCGAGCTAACAAATATTATCATTACTCCACAAATACTCATCATCAGTATTTTTCCTAATTCATATTGAACAAAATAATATTTCTGGGAAAATAAATAAGTAAGAATTAGAAAAACAAACTGAGACAAAAGAAAGGCATAAGATGCTCCCATAACCTGAAATATCGAAATAAGAATCGCATTTACTACTAAATTAAATATTGAAACAATTATCACTATCATAGATACAATTTTTGTCTTCTTGCTGATGTTCAACCCTATTGCAGAAATATCGCGCAACATCCATAAAAAAATTCCAAGTGCAACAAAAGGGACTACCTTATATGCACTCCAATATTCCGGATTTCTTGCCAATAATTTTATCAATTCCATGCCAAACAACGAAACTCCAATTGCACATAGCATAACAATAAAGCCTGTATACGTCATCATCTTGCTATAGATCCGCCTATTATTGGGTTCATCCATAATCTTGTAAATAATTGGGGTGAGAGCCAAGTTTATAGACATAACTACAAATACATAGATTGTGTTAGCTATTTTAAATCCTAATGAATATATACCAACATCTGCAAAATGACCTAAATATCGCAATACATATCTATCAGCCACAATTATCAATATATTGAAGAAAGAAGACACAACAAGCGGTAGGCTAACTGCTAACATTCCGCGCAGCAGTACAATATCAAACTTGAAATCTATATTTTTGAAAATGTATCGTCCCAAAATTAACAGATAAACTGCACCACCAATTGTTTGAGCAATATAAATTCCTATAACATTCATATTTAACCATACGACTAAAAATATTGTAATAATCAACGAAGCCAATAGTTGTACAATATTAGAAAAAGAAAACAAAAGAGATTTTTGCTGCAACTGCATTAGCGCAGATGGAATAGATGCTATTATTTGTAGAGACGCAGATAATGTAAGCAAAACTACCAATATCTCATACTTATCCAAACCAAATAGAATAATAGAAATTTGCCGTCGTAGTATTATAGCAACGAATATAAGAATAGAACAAACTAAAGCTAATGTGATCATACAAGTAAACATCATAGTACGTCTTTTCTCAATGTACTCCTTATCATAATACCATCTAAAAAAAGGATATGTAAGACTCAAACCAAAAACACCAATGATAACCTGAGAAGAAACCTCAAGAATAGCTAGTATCCCATATTCATGCACAGAAAGATGGGATGTATACACGGGTAATAGAACAAAGCCTATTAACTTTGTAGAAATATTCCCGAGCCCATAAACGAGTGAATTCTTAAAAGCAGTTTTAATATATTGAAGCATCACGAGATTTGGATTTTTGATTTATAAAGGTACCAACAATATCTCATTCCAGATGCCAAAAACTACCAAGTGCAAGATAATTAACATTTGCTCCCAATCTCTCTTTGTCTAAAACCCTCCAACAATCTATTATCACCGTGGGAATATTCTTAATGTATGAAGAATCAATACTCTTGAACTCATTGTCAGGTGTTGTAATTAAACAAATAGAGGAGTTTGCAAAGCATTCCTTAATGGAACTTGCGTATTGCACTTTATTCCCAAATAGAGATCTGCAGTTATCAATCGCTAAAGGGTCATAAGCTATTACATTTATGCCATTTTTTATTAACTCTTCAATTATCTTAATTGCAGGAGATTCTTCAATAACCGGTGTGTTCGGTTTATAAGCCAGTCCCAATACAGCTACGTTGTTAGAATTATTCTTCTTAACAATTGGCAAAATACGGTTAACGACTCGTTTTAGATGGTCTTCATTTGCCCGATCGGTTGCCTTTGCAAGAAAAGCATCCATTCCATATTTTGCAGCAAAACTGCAAAACGCCCTGTTGTCTCTAGGAAAACATGGACCTCCGAAACTCAAGCCTCCCTTCAAATAGTATGGTGATATACGTTTGTCTGCCCCAAGGGCACGTGTTATATCATCAACATTAGCATTAGGAATTTCTTCACACAAATTTGAAATTGTATTTGCAAAACTGATCTTCATTGTAATAAAAGAATTAAGACTAATCTTGGTTATTTCAGCACTAATTATAGACATACGTGCTATTTTGGGACTATTTTCACACACGGAACGGTATATCGCTTCTAGTTTATCTCCATCGGCTTTGCTGCTCTCTCCAATTAAAACAAGATCAGGATTTAAAAAATCATGAATCACACTGCCTAAAGCAATGAACTCAGGATTATAACATACACCAAAACCCTCGTTTAGTTTTCTTTTCGATTTTAATTCTATAGCCGGTATTAGACTTGATTCTATTGTTCCTGGCGTAACAGTTGATACTACCACAAATAGATGATATTCTTTGTTTGACTTCTTTAATTCCAGGGCTAATTTATCAATAGCATCCAACAGGTACTTATCGGAGAAATTTGAATCGGGTTGGCTCGGAGTTGGAACTATTAGAAAAGTAATATCAGATTTATTAATAGCCTCACCGTAATCTTGAGTAGCTCTCAGATTTGATCCAGCTTTTAAAATCATCTCTTGTAATCCAGGTTCTTCAATTGGTGCCTTTTTATCATTTATGGCTCGAACAAATTTTTCATTTATATCAACTCCTATTACTTTATATCCTTTTACTGCAAAACATGTTGCAGTACAAGCCCCGAGTTTTCCCAAGCCTATTACTGAAATCATATGTAAAAATTTACTCCTTTCAATTGACCGTTATATTTTTTACCTTTCTCTTTCTTTTATAAAACATATCAATAAAAGCCATCAATCTCGGTTTCAATATCATCCAGACTATTAATCTTCTTAACAGGTGAAATTTCAAAATTGTTGGCATCAGCTTTTTATTTTTTGTAAGGAAAAAATTCGAATCCCCAATATTAAAACAATGCCTATATCCTTCTGCAAGCTTCAAGTTTTGCTGAGCCTCAGGTCCTTTCCAAGCACCGGTTTTTCCATTTTTGATATGTGAATAGTCATGATTTTGATGTATAGCATGTATGCAACACGTAGCATCAATAACTGCAGCTTTTTGCCTTCTAGCCTCATAAATTAGCCAGTTATCCCAAACTGTCCTACCAATTGCAAATGGGGGTATCGATTGCCAGAGCCCTTTATTAAAAAGAAAATAATCTATTAAAGTATTAGGTTGTAATTTACCATCCTTTTTTGTTCGTTCCAACATCTCTGATTCCCATTGATCATGGAAGTTTATCGGCTCAGTCACATCCAAATCAATACGACGTCCGACCAAAAGAAAATTATCAAAAACCTGCCCAATTCTTCTTGCCGTATCAAGAAAATCACTTAACAGTATGATATCGGTATTTATAAAGCACAAAATATTATTTTCAGCAATTGCTTGGGCATTAAGAAAAACGTCATCGATACACGGTGTGCCATATTCTGTTTTTTTGCCGGTTTTCACACATTTTACGCCAAATTCCTGCGCTATTTCCTTAGCACCCGGATCATCAGTAAATAATATTATCTCGCATTCTTTTGAAAGCAAAGTCCAACTTTTAATAGCATTTCTTTGTATTACGTTTGAATGTCCATCAAATGGTTTTGGAATCGTAAAAAAAGTAATCATAAGTAATTGATTTAGGTTTTAATAGAATCCAAGTTTATAGAAACACACCCGTGATGCACAAATGCCAACCGAACTTACTTTCCAACCAATGAAAAACAGATTCAGGCATTATGCGAAAATACCATACCTTTACATATCGATAGTTTATGTAATCTTTTATTCTATAAGGGAAAATATGTTCCACTTTAACTTCCACAACTTTGAATCCTATATTTTCAAGCAATTTGATTGCTTCCTTTTTTGTATACGTATAAGTTACGGGACAACCTGTCTGAGCCTCTGAGTTTCGAGCTATTATTTCATTGATCTTCCAAAACCTACATTTACCATATTTAAGTAAGATCCATAATACTTTCCAAGACAACTTATGGTAAAGCATTATCTTCGCAACTGTTCCTGAATGAGCATATGCACGCAACTGCTTAAAAGCTTCTTCAGGATTTGGAGTGTGATGCAAAACTCCAAAGGAATATATCAAATCAAATGGCTGAGGAGGAAGTTTTTGATTCAATTTTTCGGCATCTGCAAGAATAAAATCTATTCTATCTTGTAATCCATATACACTTGCTCTTTTTCGAGCAATATCAAGAGACACATCCGAAATCTCTACAGCAGTCACCTTTGCTCCAGCACGAGCAAAATTTATTGTATCAGTACCAATACCACAGCCAATTTCCAGGACTCTTTTACCTTTCCATTTTTCAAAATCGGCGAAACGTGGAATATGGGGCTCAACAAAATATTTTCTTTTTTCAACCTGATCAAAATACTCTTTTGTCCCCACTTCGGCACTTGAATGGCGAATATTACATGGCCTACGATTCCAGTATTCTTTAACTAATTCGATAGGTACTCTATTAAAGCTCATTGTCGACGGTAATTAAAGATGTATTTTGTGTACATAAAATTTAGTTTTAAAATAATGAATTAGTAGTTCAAATAAAAGATTTTTTTGACTCTCCCACTAACTTCAAGCCCGATTTACCAAACAAATAATTGGCACAAATAAAACCACTAATTAAAATTCTGTCATCAAAATATCACATAAAATTATAGAATACAGGATTAGAGAATAAGCAAATACTTGGAAAGACTTAACATATTTTTAGAGAAGAATAGCAATAAAATGAAGATTTTATTCCGTACCTTATGTGGCAAAAAGAAAGTATTCTTAAAATATACTAATCAACATAGTACCGGAAAATCCATGAAGTAATAAGCCAACATACAAAAATATTAAGCACTACTTCAAGCCAACCATATGTTCTATCCAGCGATAAGTAATTTCAAGACCTTTTCTTAAAGGCATGCTGGGAGCCCAATTCAGTTTCTCACTTATTAATCTGTTATCTGATTTCCTTCCTCTTACACCAGTGGGACCAGAAATATTCCTTATTTTAAATTTTCTGCCAGCTATATCCATAACCATTTCAGCCAACTGGTTTATAGTTACCATCTCTTCAGAACCAATATTAACAGGACCATTAAATGTCTCAGAATCCATAAGTCTGCGCATACCTTCTAAACACTCATCAATATAAAGAAATGAACGAGTTTGATTTCCATCGCCCCAAATTTCTATGTAATCTGATCCATTTTTTATTGCCTCCGCCACCTTTCTACATATCGCAGCTGGTGCTTTTTCTTTGCCATTATTCCATGCACCATATGGACCAAAAATGTTATGAAACCTGGCTATTTTTACATTCATACCATAATTTCTTTTATACGACAGATATAGCCTTTCACTAAACAATTTTTCCCAACCATACTCACTGTCAGGTGCTGCTGGATATGCAGAATCCTCTGAGCACTTTGGATTATTGGGATCCATCTGGTTATACTCAGGATAAATACATGCAGAGGACGAATAAAATATCTTCTTAATCTTCGCTTTATGGCCAACACGCAATACATTAAGATTAATAATTGCCGAATTATGCATTACATCAGCATCATGTTCTCCAGTAAAAATATAACCCGCACCTCCCATATCGGCAGCAAGTTGATATACTTCATCAAATTGCCTATCTATGACATATTCTACAACCTTCGGATCTCTTAGATCTCCAATTACAAAATCATCAACTAATAAGCCCTGGTATTCATGGTGCTTTAAATCAACACCCCGTACCCAATAACCCTCTTTTTTTAACCTGTTTACCAAATGGCCCCCAATAAATCCACCAGCACCTAGAACTAAAGCAGTTTTTTTAACCGACATGTTTGGCTCTCCAAATTAATCCCGAAATTTAACAAATTTTCTAAAGGAATTCGATTTAATATACTAAGTTATTTCAAAAAAAACATTTAGACATTGTGATTTTAATTTTTTCATTGGTAACATCTATCCAAAATTATTCGGGCTTCGAACGGGATTTCTATTTCTCACAATTACGTAGAATTCTGCACCCCTTGATATTTCTTATTCAATACTTTTTCTAAAGATGCAACACCAAATACAAAGATAAGAGCTAAAATTGTTGTCAAATTTGTTATTAGTGTAATATTTTTCCCTATATAAAAAGATTCGGGTTCAAACTCCATTGTAATCCTATGTTCACCCTTTGGTACAACAACACCTCGGAACATGTAATTAAGACGATAAACAGGAATCTCTTTCCCGTCCAAAAACGCCTTCCAGCCAGCTGGATACCAGCTTTCACTCAAGAATAATAAATTATTACCAGTCGCTTTTACTTTGAGCTCAAAATCCTGAATCCCGTATTTTATGAACTCTACTTTTGCTTCACTTGTGGGTGGGTCTACAGAAATCCCAGGATCTTCCAGCATAAATGCCACATCCATCGGGTGAAATTTCGTTTCTCTAATTTGCTCAAGTATCTCCAGACCGCTTGCTACCTGATAACGATTTACAAAAAACGCTCTGGGTAAATGAGCTCTATTATAATAAACGAACCGATTCCCTTTAAACAAAGGAATTAATATTTGATTTGAATCCGGTCGATTAGAAATAATGTATTTTACATCCATTAAACCCCATAGTAGCGGATTCCATAGCCCCACAACATCGAAGACGTCCTGAATTTGCCTCATCTTTGCTCCGTGGTAACCATAAGCATTCTGAATACGCCAGTAAGCCAGGGTATTGTTATAAGGCGGATGCCCATCTTCAAACTCTAGTACCCTGAACAATGTTGTGTCCGCATTTTTCAAAAATCGTATGTAATCGGGAGCGACAAAAGTTTCCTCCAGCCTCTGCTTTGGATGCATTTCCTTAGGCTTATTATTGACTCGCCATAAATCTGTTAAAATTATTACAATCAAAACGCAAGTAATAAATGTTGCAGAAACCTTTTTCCTCCAGAACAAATATATGCTAAAAATTGTTGCAGTAATCAGCAAAAATCCCATAAAAATATCTGTCACCACCATTTGAGTTATCACTTTATAAATTTCATCAAGGACAAGCGTATTTGTTCCAAACGAACGCGCGAGGGCATTCATTGCAGATTGCTTTGAAACAAATATTTGATAAATTCCTATAAAAATATCACGAAAAACTAAAGTTAAAACAGCCAGCGCGCCCGATACTAAACCAACTCTAAACCATTTCTTTTTTCTATCTTCAGGAAGTAAAAACGCCTCATCCAACAGCCAGTGCAATCCATAGCCAGCAAGAACTGGAATAAAAAATTGTACTAAAATAAGAATCATGGATGGAACACGAAATTTATTAAACATAGGAAAGTAATAAAACATCAGGTTGTAAAGCACTGCAAATTCCCTCCCAAATGAAAGAAGTAATGCAATAACTATAATAATACCCATAAACTGCACAAATGCATCCTTTCTATATTTCCAGAAACCCAGAATACCAAGCAAGAGTACAATTATTCCCATATATTGTGGACTATCAACAAAAGGTTGAGAACCAATATATGTATTGATTCTCAAGGACTGGTTTCGCGTCAAAAACCCTTTATAATGATGCCAGCCAAATCCATAGGCTGATGGTATTAAGAACGTCAGCATTTCAGATGGTGCAAAAGACCAGCTTGTTGCATAATCGTAGTCAAGTCCACCTTCAGAATCAGACTTTGCTTGTTTTTCTTTATCAACTCTCTCCAGTATCGGACTCGTTCCACGAATTGAATACTTTGAGTACTCATAGGTTTGCCAGTATTGATCTGCCGTCATTCCCAGAGCAAAAACTGAAGCAACCAGCAACGTAACCCCAGAACGTATCAAGCCTGCAATGGATTCTTTACGGATTAGACTTCGAACAATAAAAAAGATATAATATATACCAAGTGTAAAGTATATATAGAAAATAATTTGTAAATGGGAAGGTTTTATCATGAGATGAATTGCAACTGCAAGCAAAATAGCCAGCCACAAACGGAATTTTTTCTCAAGTTCCTGAACGATCATAAGAATATACGGGAAGAAAGCAAATACTGGAATTTTAGTCATATGACCAATCATCACAAAAACCACATAGGCAGTAGAGTGAGTAACAGCCAGAGCAGAAATAAGCGCTGCAATTCTGTTATTTAATTTTCTATATATCAGAAAATAAACGCCAACGCCTAGAAGGAAATAATAAAACAAAACGTACCCTACATCACAATTATTCAAGAAAATGATCGAGAAATAAGTTCTTATATAATTAACTAATGCATCCGTAATATCGAAGTAACGGTTTCCACAGAAAGAAAGGCTAGCGTAACCAGGCATACCACAGAAAATATATGGATTCCATAGTGGAAAAATTCCCTGTGATTCTGCATCCTTCTTAAGAGTCTCAAAAGCCCTGGATGCAACGGTATCTGCAGCAATAAATGTATTGTTTTCAAAAATAATTCCCCAGAAAAAAACAATTATCGATAACAATATTATAAGCACAGCTATAATATGATGATATTTTTCCGGCAGTATCCAGCCTTTCTTTTGTGTCTCTGATTTGGAAATTGCTTTAACCATGATATCATTTCCTTTTAAATAATTGATACAAAATCTTAATCACATTTGAAAAATCTTTATATTCAGTTCCTTCTCAACCTGTGTAAAGTAAATAGTTTAGACATCTGAAATGTTAAAATCAAATTGTTATCGGTAACGAAACTTTTTTTATTAAAATTAATAAATTGACTATACCCTCATACTGGAACATTTCAAAATAATAAACTTTTACCGTCATCGCGAGGGTTTTTATAAAACAATCTGCTATTAACATGATAATAAAAACACAACCTATTTATTCGCAGACTGTTTTGGTTTACAGAACGTAACACTTTTTGATAAATCTTTGTGCCCTTCGAAAGTGAAACCGTAAAGCAAAATTTTGCAGATATGTTCTTCGCAATGACTGTTTAAGACAGTATTCATATTCATCAAAATATTAATTCGTTACAGCCTTTTTCCTTTTAAAAGATTTTCAACATATTTACCCAGTACATCAAATTCAAGATTCACTGCTGACCCAACCTTGTAATACTTAAAATTCGTTACCTCCATGGTATGTGGAATTATAGATACCCCGAAAGAATTTCCTTTAACATCCGCTATAGTTAAGCTTACTCCGTCAACAGCAATTGAACCAACAGGAATCAAGTAATGAGAAAATTTCTTTGGAACTTTAATCCATATAAACCAACTACTTTCTCTTTCCTCCATAGACGTAATTCTACCGATTCCATCAATATGGCCAAGCACAAAATGTCCACCTAATCTGTCTGTTGGTAATAATGGCCTTTCCAGGTTCACATAATCGCCTGCTCTTAAATTACCGAGGTTTGTTTTTCTCAAGGTCTCTTCAACAGCCTGGACATCGAACGCTTTAGGTAGTCTATTTATTACGGTCAGACAGACACCATTTATTGCAATACTATGATCAACTTTCAATCCTTTTAATGTTTTCTTTGCCTGAATTGTGAAGATAATACTTCCACCCTTTTTTTTAATTGCTTTAACTACACCGGTTTCTTCAACCAATCCTGTAAACATTTAAGAATTCCTCCTCAAAATATTTGCTTCTAAATAGACGTCTTCGCTCAATCTGTGAAGATCTATTATTCTAAATGTAATGGCATTTTTTAGAAGTCTTGGCTTGCTCAAAGTTATTGCATTTAATCCTTCCCCCAAAATTTTTGGGGAGGTAAACAGGTAAAGTTTATCAACAAGTGAATAATCTAGAAAACTTTTAGCAACTTTTGCACCTCCTTCAATAAGGATCGAAGAAATACCCTCACCAGCAAGAGTTCTCAAAATGGTTTCGGGTGATATAAACTCTGAATTTGTCGTAATACCGAAAACCCTTACACCGCATTCAGTGAGTCTTCTCAGTTTTGACTCGTTTTTATTCATAGAACTTTTTGAAGTTAAAATCCATGTTGGAGCCGAATCAGTATTAAAAATCTTTAAGGACGATGGCAAAGAAAACTGCCCATCAATTATTATTCTTACTGGATTGCGTCCTTTTATAAATCGAACTGTAAGTTCTGGATTATCCTTTAATGCTGTATTGCGACCAATCATTACCGCATCGTATTCTGATCTCAACTTATGTACAATTTTACGGGAATCATGGGAAGAAATCCATTTAGAATTGCCTTTTAAATCAGCTATTTTGCCATCAAGAGTTTGGGCAAGTTTTAGAGCTACAAATGGAAATCCCGTTTTCATAAATTTAAAAAATTTCTCATTCAATTTTTGGGCTTCTTCCCTTAGAATTCCTACATTAACATTAATTCCCGCATTTTTCAATATTCGGATACCTCTCCCATTAACAACTGGATTGGGATCTTTTGTAGCAATCACAACCCTAGAAATACCAGATCTAATTATTGCATCCACACAAGGCGGGGTCTTACCAAAATGCGCACACGGTTCAATATTTACATACATAGTTGCGTTTTTCGCTCTGTTTCTAGCTTTCATTAAAGCTACAATTTCTGCATGCGCGGCCCCAAATTTTCTATGATATCCCTCTCCAACTATTTCACCATCTCTCACAATTACACAACCAACCATTGGGTTTGGGCTGGTAGTTCCTGCACCAAGACTTGCAAGTTCTATGCAACGCCGCATAAATTCCTTATCAGTCACTTCCAATATACCTCTACATGTGAGTCAATCGTTACATTTAGAATGCGAGCTGCATTGTCATTCTTAACAGCAACTTCAAGTAAGCCACTGCTACCTATCAACATACACGGTACATCATCTGGCGCCTCATAATAATATCTTATTTTACTCGAAATAAGTTTATCTCCTATCAAAACTGATTCAATTCTTTCTAACATCTCAGTGGCCGAAGGTTGTATATTTGTCACAATATTACCAAACGTGTCTATGTGCAATATACAGGCTTGTGTGGATGATGAAGCTGAATCAACAAACAGATTTTCTTTGATTTTCCTGGGAACAACAATTTTCCCAAACCTGGATATTGCCATACCTTTTGTAATATATGCTGCTACAGGAGCAAAAATATCTCTTCCGTGAAAGGTATATGAAATTTGTTTTGGGAGACAAGCTCTAAATTTATTTTCGTCCAGTTCTATTTCTTCCAGTACGTTATCCGTAGCAAACACAAAATTCAACAGACCGTTATCTGGTGCAAGAAATATATAATCCTTGGTTCTGACACCTAGCATTCTGCGCTCACTTCCCACACCTGGATCAACAATGCAAACAAATACAGTTCCAGCTCTAAAATACTTATAAGTTGCCCATAACAAGTAACCTGCTTGTTTAATATTTTGCGGGAATATTTCATGAGTTATGTCAACAAATCTGATTTCCGGATTAATAGAAAGCATAACAGCTTTCATAGTACCTACGTAATGGTCTTTCGTTCCAAAATCTGTTATAAGAGCAACTATTCTGGCTTTTATTTTGCTTCCTGCTTGCTTGATTTCTTTTTTGCTTCTTTTACTCAATTGTTCCTTAATCTTTATTTATAACTGCCTTACCGCGTTTTGCTGATTTATAAATTAGCTCCACCACTTTCATGCGCTGCAGGGCTTCTTCACCGGTAGATATTATCTTATGTAAACCCCTTAATGCTCCCACCCAGTGTTTCAACTCATTCTCATAGGATTTTCTATATAAAATCTGAGGTGGTTCATTATAAGCAGGCGCAACATTGACCAGATCCCCATGAACACGCTTAACAATTCTAAATGGATTCAGAGATCCGCTTCCTTCGGTTCCAAAGCAATCACAATAGAAAAAGTCGGAAGTGGATTCAAAAGACCAGCTTGTTTCTATTGTAACTGTGGACTCATTTTTCATCTTTAGGAAGATAATTGAAGAATCTTCCACATCTTTTGTATTGTGAGAATAACTCATTGCATTAACTTCCTTAACATCAGGGTAGTTCATCATCCAGAACGCCAGGTCTAGCATTACGATGCCCAGATCCAGTATAACTCCGCCACCGGATTGAGTTTTCTTTGTTATCCATGCGCTTTCCATGTTCAATTTTTTAAACCATCCCGCTTTTGTATAGAATATCTTACCTAACGCATTATCTTCTATGAAGCTTTTTAATATCATAGCATCAGGTCGAAATCTATTGTTCATCCCAACCATCAAAAGTTGATGATGTTTTTTAGCCGCACTCACAATTTCCTGAGCTTCCTGCCATGTGCGTGCAAGCGGTTTTTCAACGAAGATGTTATTTTTTTCTTCCAGTGCAGCAATAGCCATCTCTTTATGAAGTATAGTTGGAGTACATATATCAATTCCATCTAGCTCCTGCTCAATGGCTAGCATTTTTTCAAAATTATTATAGTATCGACGGATATTAAATCTTTCTGCTACAAACCTTGCTTTTGCACGATCTATATCGCAGATAGCCACAATCTCAACTTCGGGGAACTTGCTTAAAATAGGTAAATGAAAAGTCTGTGCTACCGAACCTACACCTGCAATTGCAATTTTCACCTTTTGCATAACGCACCTAAATTAGTTTTTTGCATAATGGATAGCAGATTCTCCTTCAACAGTTTTTAAAAAACTTTTCGTTACTTCATAAATGCCTTTGGGGTCCAGCTTCATGATTTTATGTAATTCTTCAATTGTTCCATGCTCAACGAATTCAGATGGAAGTCCGTGGACTTTAACCATGACATTTGATATGCCGGCTTTTGTCAAATTCTCAAGGACTGCAGAACCAAATCCGCCCTCTATTGAATTATCCTCAACTGTCACAAAAGCCCCAATTCTACTTGCCAGGTCTTTAAGCAAATCTATGTCTAGAGGTTTTACGAACCTCATATTAATAACCTCCGCTTCAATCCCTTCTTCACTTAATAACTCTGCTGCCTTCATAGAATTTGCCACCATATTACCAACAGCGAGAATAGCTACATCTTTTCCACGTCTAAGCCTTTCCGCTCTTCCGATTTCTAATGTCTTAAATTCTTTTCTTATTCCCACACCCAACGTTTTACCTCTTGGATATCTTATAGCAATTGGTCCACCTTCATATGCTATTGCAGTATAAAGCATATCTCGGAGTTCCTGTTCATCTTTGGGTGCCATTATTACCATATTTGGAATGCATCTTAAGTAAGACAAATCCAGTGCACCATGATGTGTGGGGCCATCCTGACCAACTAGACCTGCTCTGTCCAATACAAAAACAACATGCAGTTTTTGAATTGCACAGTCATGGACTATTTGATCAAAGGCTCTTTGCAAAAAAGTTGAGTATATTGCAACAACAGGAATAAATCCTTCCGTTGCCATACCTGAAGCGAATGTAACTGCATGTGATTCTGCAATTCCAACATCGAAAAATTTTTCCGGTATTTCGTTTTGTAAGTATATTAAGCCGGTACCGTCTGGCATAGCCGCCGTTATTCCAACAACTTTTTCATTCTGTTTGCATATTTCGACTAAAGCTCTACCAAAAATTTCGGTGTATGTAGACAATGGCACCGAATTCTGTATGCTTTCGCCCGTTACTTTATCGAAAGGAGTTACACCGTGCAAGCGCGTGGCTTCGCGTTCTGCAGGTTCATAACCTTTCCCTTTCTGAGTTATAACATGAATCAATATTGGACCTTTTAAATCTTTGACTTGCCTGAAAGTTTCTACGAGCTTTACAACATTATGTCCATTTATTGGACCAAAATATCTAAAACTTAATGCTTCGAATAGCATCCCTGGAGTAACAATAGCTTTGATTCCTTTTTCCATCTGTTGTGCAATCCTTCTAATTCTATCACCCCAGTTATCCAGCTTTGCAGTTAAATTCCAGACATCCGACTTTAATTTATTGTATTTCGGATTGACCAGTAGGTCAGTAAAATAATGATGAAACGACCATATTCTTGGTTCTTTTGAAGAAATCGAACCCATTTGATTATCGTTTAGCACTACAATTAAATCTTTTTTCAAGATGCCGGCATTATTCATTGCCTCATATGCAAGCCCACCCGTCATCGAGCCATCACCAACAATGGCTACCACTTTAAAATTCTGATTCGCTAAATCACGGGCTACTGCTATACCTAAAGCAGCTGATATGGCTGTACTTGCATGACCGGCGCCAAATACATCATATTCACTTTCGCTTCTTTTTAGAAATCCACTCAAACCACCTAACTGTCGAATTGTATGCATTCTTTCTTTTCTGCCCGTCAATATTTTGTGTGGATACGCTTGATGACCCACATCCCATATTAATTTATCGTATGGAGTATTAAACACATAATGTAAGGCAACAGCGAGTTCAACTGCACCCAAACCGGCACCAAGATGACCACCAGTCCTTGATACACAATCAATCAGAAATTCCCTTACTTCATCACACACCGCTTTCAATTCTTGAACATCAAGTTTCCTGAGGTCTTCTGGTACGTTTATGGAGCTCAAATATTTGAATTTTGTGTCAGACATTCTTCACTCACCTATTTCATTCAACCTGAATTGCCCGTCTAAATCTTTGGTCAATTTTTTTATTCTAAGTTCAGCATTTTTCAACTTTTCTGCACATTCCTTAGAAATTCTTATCCCTTCCTCATAAAGATCAATAGCTTCATCAAGAGTAACATCTCCTTGCTCCATTAAATCAACAATTTCCTCCAGTCTTTTTATTGAATACTCGATTGAGCTTTTATTTGATTTCTTTGTGCTCATGCTCAATATTCCCTTTCAACTTTCACATCAATTTTACCATCGAAAAATTGGATATTTGCTTCTTCGCCTTTATGCAATTGTTTTGCTCTTGAAATAATGCAATCATCTTTCCTTACAATTGCATACCCTCTTTTCAATACATTGCTCGGACTCAGTGCTTCCAAACGAGATTTTAATGAAATATACTTGTTCTCAACAAGTTTCGCAAAATGTTTGTAAGAGGAAATTAGAGTTCTTTCTAATTCATCCATCCGTTGCGAATATTCACGTATTAGATCTCTTGGCCTATTAAAAACATAGCTAGATATCGCTGAATTTATAGCTCTCTTCGAATCCATGATCCTGCTTTCCAGGATATCTTTCATTGTCTCACAAAGTTTCTCGATATAATTAAGAATTTCCTCACGCGGATAAGCTACCATCTCAGCAGCAGCTGACGGTGTAGCTGCTCTCACATCAGCAACAAAATCCGAAATACTAAAATCAATTTCGTGCCCAACTGCACTGATTATGGGTATATTAGAATCAAATATCGCTCTAGCCACAACTTCCTCGTTGAAAGGCCATAAATCTTCAAGAGACCCACCTCCTCTGCCAACAATTATTACATCAACCTCTCCATAAAGATTCATTTCGAGAATAGCATTTGCAATTTCCTCAGCAGCCCCAGGACCCTGAACACGAACTGGATATAGGACAAGTTCTATTGCTGGGTTCCTACGCATGATAACACTTTTAATATCCTGAATAACCGCCCCCACCTCCGATGTAACTACACCTACTCGTTCTGGATACTTAGGAATTGGCTTCTTATGTGAAGCGTCGAATAATCCCTCTCTTGCAAGTTTTTGCTTCAAGCGTTCAAAAGCCATTTGAAGTTCACCTACTCCAACTGGATATATAGTCTGAATTTCTAATTGGTATATTCCTCTCATCTGATAAACAGTAATTTGTCCAGATGCAATAATTTTCATTCCATCTTCCAGTGGAAAATTCAAATTCGCATAGCGATTTCTCCATATTACAGCTGATAGCTGCGCTTGTTCATCTTTTAGTGTAAAATATATATGGCCTGAAGTATGAAATTTTAAATTCGACACTTCGCCCAGTACTAAAACTTTATGGAAATCCATCTCTAACGAAAGCTTTATCTGCCTCGTTAATTCCGATACAGTGAGTATCTCTTCAGGCGACATATTTTGCGGAATAGAATTACTCATAACGTTAAAGTTACCGAATGTTATCTCCACATTCAATAGTATTCTGAAAGTAAAGGGTTAATCGTTGCTTTATAAATGCACAGAATGGAATTACTTGATAGGCAAGTCTAGAATCTTTCAGAGCTATCACACAATTAATATATTGGTCAACTACAAAAAGGCGAAACCATCCATAATTAGAATCACTATCGATTAATTGCTAAAGTAAAACAAAATCTATATCTTATTATAAATTTAATAAATCATTATTATTTAAATTTAGTTTATTTATGCTAAAAAGGATATTTAACAAACATAGCGAGTCTCTGCCAAAGTCACCGACTTCCATGCCAATTAATCTAATAGCTACCGTTGTTTTCTTATTTAGCTTATTAGCAATTAGAAAATATGACATAGAGGACATAGAAGCGGCAATACTTGCAATGACTTCTTTAGCACTTACAGTAATTATTCTTGAATTTATTTTTCTTAAACCATTCAAACGCCCCTCAACAGGATTAAATTTTAAACAAAAAAATCCTGTAAACTTAAAGAGAGTAACAATTGGAATTATTGGTTTATATAGCACAATTGGATTTGTAGCTCTTATCTACTGGCTATTCCCATTTTACTATTCTGGTTTCTATGAATATTGGGTTTTCATTAAATATATTGCACTAATCTTGCTAATAGGTGGCATCCCATATTTTATCATTTTGGACAAATATTTAATAGAACCTTGTGATAGCTATTGGCATTTTGGTATGTTTATTTTAGGGCAATGGCAAAAGTGTAATTTTAAAACTGTAAAGCAACATGTCTTAGGCTGGTTAATCAAAATGTTTTTCTTGCCATTAATGTTCACTTCTTTAGTCAATGATATTAGAATTTTTAAAGGAGCAGATTTTACCTTAGCACTTAGTTACTTTCCATACACATTTGACTTTCTTAATAATCTAATATTTTCAATCGACCTAGCTTTCATAAGCGTTGGGTATTTAATGACTATGAGAATATTTGACTCCCATATTCGTACCGCAGAGCCTACTTTTTTAGGCTGGGCTGTAACATTGCAATGTTACCAACCATTTTGGGATTTCTCATATGATAAGTTTCTGCAATACGAGGATGGTATTTATTGGGGAAATCTATTCAGCAGTAACGATACCTTATATTTTGTTTGGGGCTCAGCTATTTTGTTCTTGTTGCTCATATATGTGTGGGCATCTATAGTCTTCGGCTTGCGATTTTCCAACCTAACCAATAGAGGAATCTTGACTAATGGACCTTATAGGTTTTGTATGCATCCCGCATATGTTAGTAAAAATCTTGCCTGGTGGTTAATATCCGTGCCTTTTTTATCCCAAGCAGGCTTCTGGGAAGCTGTTCGGCACTCAATACAATTATTGATTTTAAATCTTATATATTATGTTCGTGCAATTACAGAAGAACGCCACCTATCACAAGATCCAAACTACGTAAAATACGGACTGGAAATGAACAAGAGAAGTATATTTAGGGTATTTTATAAAATATTCCCATTTCTAAAATATGACCCACAAAAATACTTGGGTAAACTGGAAGATTTGTCTACATTTCTAGAAACTAAAACTCGCCCGACTCAGTCTCTAAATGCAGATGTTTAATCCTTTTTGCCTTATTACCGTTTTATAAAATAAGTTACATTGGAGCTTAGCTTTAAGAAGAATCAAAAATACCCCATTACCAATTCCAACTAAATAAAATAAAAATTACCTGTATTAAGTAAATACTATTTTAAATGACATCTTTCTAAAATTCGGTCATTATTCTCCTTAAAGTGTACTCACATGAAAGAACGTTTTCGAGTTTTTAATCTGTAATAACATAAACTTAAACCTTTACCAACTTATATCATCTATATATATTAAACCATTAAAGGTAGATTTTTTCCCTTTTTTGCCAGAAACTTTTATACCAATAACAGCCACTTTTTTTGGATCGAATTTTTTTTCAATCAGATTCTTCTTCGTCATTTTTCCAATTCCAGTTGGCATCAAAGATATTTCAAACCATTCCCCAACTCGTTCTGATAAAGGATACCATTCACTATAACATGAAGCCCATTCCTCATTTGGTTTACCCTCATTATTAACAGATCTAACAAACAATTGAACACCATCGGGAGTTTTATAGGTCCCAGTATCAGAAGGGGAAATTGCTAAAACCCAGCATCTGATCGTTTTACCCTCAAAATTCATTGGACCTCCACATGCATCCCTTAAATCAACAAAAGCTTCTTTATCTGGGTTTATATTGCAATCGAGTTTTAAGGAATAAATACCGGATTTTGAATATTCATTTCTCGCCTCAACTCCTGTGCTTCCTCGGAAATCTCTCCAATTCTTGGATTTCCATTCCATTACTCCTTGCTCAAAATCAAATCTAATTGTATCTCTCGAGGATTGAACGGTATCACTTGAAGACACCTGAGTACTATCTGTTCGTAATGTTTTATCTTCCTTTGTTTTTGAACCACAAGATATAATTATAAGCTGTATTAAAATAATCAAAAGAACTTGAAAAACTATTTTAAATAATTTTACTCTCATCTTAACCTCCTTGCTCATTTGCAAATAAAACTAAAATGCTTTATTTGAAATATTTCCTAACGTTTTGTATATTAAAAAAAAGAAAAAATTAATTCAATATCTTATGAATTAAAACTTGAGGACCTTAAAACAATATGAAAAACTTAACAAGACTGATTATTCAAATTATCATAGGTATTATATTTCTTATTTCCGGAATATTTAAGGCACTCAACTCACAAGGGTTTTCATCGCTTATCAATGCTTATGGCTTTGGATGGGTTGGAGTTTTAGGACCATTAGTTTCAACAGTTGAAATTGTATTAGGTTTATGTCTAATATTGAATATCCAACCAAAGATAACTACACTTTTAACTGCATTGATTACTACTATATTCACAATTCTATATTCGTATGCTTACTTTGTTAGAGGAATTGAGGACTGTGGATGTATGGGCCCCCTTGTAACAACACCACCATACATTTCGTTTATGAGAAATATTGTAATTATAGTTGGCAGTTTGTGGATTTTCTTTAATTTCAGAGAGCTTAACATACAAACAAAAAATTGGAAAAAATGGATTGTTTATGCCGTAGGAGGATTATTCTTATATATATCTGGATATACTCTTAGTAATCCCTTGTTAGAAAGAGTAAATAAAATACAGACAGGTGACCAAGTTAATAACACAGTATTTAAGTATTTCAGTGACAAGATTTCAACAGATACATGTATAATCTTTGTATTCAGAACCGAATGTACACATTGCTGGAATGTAACCGAAAATATAAAAAGCATTAAAAGAACTCCTGGCTTCAATAAAGTCTACGGAATTACTTACGCAGATTCAGATACTTCGGAATATATGAATACAATGCAACCAAATTTCGAAATATTGAAGTATCCTAACGATGAATTATACGAGTACATTATATCAGTTCCTGTTCTTCTTATTCTCAAAGACGGTAAAATTATTAAGAAACTTGATGGTAATGATATACCATGCGGGCCCATGCTCAGAAAAATGCTTGAATAAAATTCGAATACTATTCTGACCACTTACTTCATAAAGTTACTTTTGGATTAACCTCCTTGCAATCCTTGCTTATTTTGTTGCATATACTGCAAGTTATTTTTACCACGAAAAATTGAAATATAAAATCACAACCCCATCTAATATACTAAGATTAAACTAGTTATTGCAAGGGACAATTTGTTTTTAAATGCAAAAACATTAATAATATCATTTGATAAGTTATTACGTAAATAGTGAGTTATGACAACCAAAGGTTTTTATAAATTCCTAACGAATTTTTCAGTATTATACAGGTTTTACTTGGGAAAACTGTGGTCCCTAAAACGCTTCAACTCCGAAAAACGCATTTTCATTAGATAGAATATTAAGTACCTGCTAAACTTAATTTCTAGCATAATTATCTAGAATTACAATTACCAATAATAAATCTACGGCTTAGAAAATATGCGTGATTTATAAATTCCAATTCTTGCAAATAAACAACTAAAAGAGGTCGCCAAAACACCCAATCCATATTTAATACTTCTTATGAAGTTAATTGTAGATGCGTCTTTAAAATATTTGGTCGGGCACGTAATCTCCGCAATTTCAAAACCAGCATAGAAAATTTGAACCAACATCTGATTATCAAATACATAATCATCACTGTTTGCCTCAAAATTGATTGCCTCTAGTACCTTTCTCGAAAAAGCCCTATATCCTGAATGATATTCAGATAGTTTCTGGCTTATTAATATATTTTGAATTAAAGTTAAAACTCTATTAAAGAAATACTTATATATTGGCATACCCCCCTTAATTGCACCTTTGCCTAATATGCGTGAGCCCAATACAACATCATATACACCATTAGCAATAATGTACGCCATAGAATGGATAAGTTTCGGAGTATACTGATAATCGGGATGTAGCATTATCACAATATCGCTATTTAATTCTAAAGCCTTTTTATAGCAGGTCTTCTGATTGGCTCCATAGCCTTTGTTTCTGTCATGTACTATTATGTGTTTTATACCAAGTTTTTTTGCTAATTCCACGGTATGATCACTGCTACAATCATCAACCAAAATGACGTTATCAACTATATCGAATGGAATTTCATTAAATGTAGATTCCAACGTTTTTTCAGCATTGTATGCTGGTAATACTACTGTAATTATTTTATTCTTAATCATCGGATAAAGCTACTTGTAGCTTGAGATTTTTAAATGAATTAAATTAAAAGTTTTCCTTATTTTCTTATTTAATCATCTTCTTTTCCTTTGTTCTTGATACATTTTAATTAATTCCCTTTGTTCCTTAAGATCTTGCTCAGCTTCCTTTAACATACCTATAGCCTTATAAGCGACTCCACGATCATAATAGACATTAGCAAGATATGGATTTATCTGCAGAGCTTTGTTATAATCTTCAATTGCTGCTTTAATGTAACCCATTTTATAATAAGCCATCCCTCGATTGTAATAAGCAATTGCATAGTTAGAATCAAGTTCTATAGCCTTATTGTAATCTCTTATCGCTTTTTCAAAATCACCCCTCTTATCATAACTGGTTCCACGATTATTATAAGCGTATGCAAAATCTGGATTCAGTCCTACAGCTCTATTAAAATCCATAATAGCCATTTCATAACTCCCCATTTCATTATAAAGAATCCCTCTGTTGTTGTAAGCATCCACAAAATATGGATTCAACCTTATAGCACTATCATAATCCTTTATTGCCATTTCTATATCACCTTTCGCCCTGTAAGCATTTCCTCGATTGAAATAAGCATCCGCAAAATACGGATTCAACTCTATAGCTTTGTTATAATCATTTATTGCCATCTCTAGCTCGCTCAGCATCTCATAAACATTTCCTCGGTTGTAATAGGATATTGCAAAATTTGGGCCAAGCTCTATAGCTTTTGTAAAATCATCAATTGCACCACGGAAATCGCCTAAATTAAGCTTAACATATCCCCTGTTGTTATACAATAATGTATTATTCGGAGTCTGAGAAATTGCCGCATTATAAAACGTTATAGGGTCTGAATAAGAACGAGCATTAATAAACGTCTCAACAGAAAACGTCACAAAAATAACAACCATCAATACCTTAACCACCTTCCTATCTAACCATACCTTCGGCAAAATAAACAATATAAACATCAATATCCCTATCAACGGAAGAAAAAATCGATGATTCAAATAATCTATATACTCTACCTTATATAACATCACCGGCAACAAAAAAAACAAAAACCATGAAAAACAAAATATCTTCTCCCTCCTACCTCTAAACCTATCCCTAAAAAATAATACAACTAGCACCACTATTACAACTACGCCAAATAACGTCCTAAAAAGAGAATAACTCGGTGTCAACTCTATATCTAAAGGCAAAATAAAACTAGCCAACGACTCAGGTATCATACGTAAATTATTTATAAATGGACCTACCCCAACATCCCCACGATTAGTCAAATCCCCTATAGCTACCGAATGTAACCAATACCACATAACTATCGAAACAATATATAACACTATATTCAAAAAATATTTCCTCTCAAAACACCTACCAGATAAAAAACTATAATAATACAAAACAAAAAGAACAGGCAATACTACAGCTACCTCCTTGCAAAACAACGCCAACGTAAAACTAACCCAGTTAAATAAAAAGTATATAAACCTCCCACTCCGTAAATATTCTATCAAAAATAAAAATGATAATAAACAAAATAATACCAACAACAAATCACCCCGCGCAGGTATCCACGCAACCGAAGAAACAAAAAGCGGATGCACACAATATATCAACCCCGCCATCCCCGCCGTCTCCAATGGAACCCCCATCTCCCTTATTAACAAAAATAATACACAGGCTATTACCCCCAAAAGCACTACATTACTCAAATGATACATCCATACATTATTCCCACCTGATATCTGTATATCAACCATATATGACAATGTCTGCAACGGACGATAAAATACGTTACCTTTATACGACAATGATTCTTCAATCAAAAAAGCATCTTTTAAAAATGCTAACGGTGCATTCTTGAAATTACTTAGAAAACCAAACTTGCTTGTTATTAATTCTGTATCATCAAAGTATGTAAATCCAAACTTTACAGTTTGAAAATAGGGTATTAACGACAAACTAAACACTATAATTATAGCCAATAATGTTTTCTGTTTATTTTTTAGAATATTTAAAAAACTACCCACTATGCTCTTTGACAATTTTTCTATCATTTTTTATCCTCACTTAAAAGTACAACGCAAAATATCCAGTATAATGACAATTCTTAGAATCTCTTTCACTGAAGATTAACGGCTCATTTGTTTCGACAAACACGGAAACCTTGATCATCAAATTTAGTATTTGGAGAATTACCGCTCCTTTGAGAAATTTCACAAGCAAACTCTGCACCAAGCCATCCACCACCCCTCAAAGCGCGTTGATAACCACTAATAATATTACTCGATGAATCAACGTACCAATCCCAGCACCATTCCCTCACATTACCAGACATATCATACAAACCTAACTCGTTTGGTTTTTTAAGTCCAACCTGTTTCGTTTTACAGTGATTGCCTTTTACTATAAACCTGTGCCATTCACCCTCTGAAATATATTGTTCTCCAGAGTTCCTCCAATACCAAGCCACTTTATCTATATTATCACTTCCACTATATTTGTAATTCTCGCTCTCTTGTCCACCACTTGCTGCATATTCCCATTCTATCTCTGTTGGCAACCGGTATCCGTTAGCCCCTTTATTAATAGTCACTGTCCATTTTACACTATCAATATCACTTTTGTTGCTCGTATCTATTTTTTTCTTATCTATATTATAGTATGGTTGAAAACCCTCTTTTATGCTCCTCTTGTTACAATACTCAATGCAGTCATACCAGCTTACCATCTCCACCGGCAAATCGTCGCCTTTGAACTTCGATGGGTTATTCCCCATTATCTCCACCCATTCCCTTTGAGTCACCTCATACTTGCCTATATAGAAATCGGATACTACTATATTTTTCCCACAAAAGTTAGAATGCGTGTTCTTAAAAGTCCCACCTTTTATCAGAACAAGTCTACCACGATCCTGCCGAGAACATGAACACATAACAATAATCATTACAGTTATATGAAAAAATAATAACTTCTTCATTAACATATCTCCTTTTACCTTATTGTCGAGACAAAAACCTGCTCGGTTCACTATTGATATATTTCGTAAAAATCTCAAGATAAGCAACATACCACTGCTTCCAATTTTATCATTTTATAGAATTTTTACGCTTATTTTGTCAAGAAATAATTGCAAATAAAAGCCCCCCTCTTCCTGTAGCAGAGAGGAAAAGGGGGGTCAGTGGTTTGCTTAAAGCTACTAATATTATCTGTATGCGCTGAATCCTATTGCACCATTGCAATGTAACCACTCGCTATACGATCCACCACACTTGTTATTCTGCCATACTCCAGTATTGTAGCTCTGTGCCTCCGCCTGGAATTGCCCATTCGGCAACCAGATGCAATCTACCTGAACATCCCGTCCGCTTGCATCATTGTCAAATCCTACAAGAATACCACCACTCAATGTCGTCGAAACCTGGTAGGTTTTGAAGCTCGTAGTCAACGTCCAAGCAGCAATCTGCGTCCCACCTACTGAAACATATGCATGCTCACTCCCACTGGTTCCTCTCATACTTACGGAAATCGTATAACTGCTTCCACCACCTGAACTACTGCTTGAAGAACTGCTGCTCGAACTCGAGCTACTGCTTGAACTGCTACTGGAACTACCACCACTTGCAGTTCCACTTACGGTAACGTCGGCACTTCCACTACTGCCGCCCCAACCTTCCGTAGCTACGATGCAGTAGTTTGGACTGCCAGCACCACGACCTATACTTCTCCAACCATTAAAGTGCTCACTAACATTAATACCGCTACTTCCATTACCATTGCAGTTGTACTGGGTGAATGTGGTATTACCTTGAATAGAAGGACCAGTTATAGATTTTGTATACAGAGTGTAACTCCCTTTACTAGTGCTATATGAACCAACAGCAGTACCTCCACTCCTACCAATGTAATATTCAATTAATGGTCCTGTTGTCCATCCATAAACACCAAAATATTGGCATCCACTGCAACCACCTGACCAGCTCATGGTTCCGCTACCTGGATTAAAACCTTTACCAGCAACAAAATCTCCACAATTCGACCAACTAACTTTGTAATTACCACCAGAGCCATTGGTGCAACTTACTGAACCTTGACCGTTTGTCCAGCACTGATAATAATTCGGAGTATCTTCAGTCTTATTTACGCTAGCGAGTGTTTGATTTTGTTGTGAATTGTCGGTTGCTAATGGTGACTGGCTCTCACACCCCCAGTAAATAAATGCTGCGATCAATAACACAGCTACGACACATAATACATACCTCATTTTACCTCCTCCTGCTTTATATTAAGTAAATAAAATAGATTAATTGATTAGGCAATCAGAATTTCCAAACATAGGTGGGCTCATACAGTGAAGCGACAATACTTCAAGAAGTCGCAGATAGATATTACAACAAGTAAGCCTCTTTGCAAACAATGTTTGCATAAGAGATATCCTAAAAAATTACTTTTTGAAAACTTTTAATTCCACTTCAATACACATAACATAGCTTATTTATAGTAATTCATTGAAATCTAAAAGTCAACATAAAAATGAAAAAATAAAAAACCTAAGTGTTTTGATATTATATTATATTACACTAATTTATATTATATAATTGGTACCCAAACATCTATATGGTTTAGAAGTGGCTTTCAATAACCAACGCCGTCAAATAAAAAAATAGGCTTGTTGAAAATTATAATCCACTTACAAATTTTTCATTGATGAGGATGCATGTCTATTTCTATAAGTTTCCAAAAACACTTAGAGGATCATTGCAAAATGTTGCCCTTCGAATCGCACAAATAAATTCTTATTGAATAAACTAACTTAGAATACTATCTTTTAATAACATGATCGAGAAAAAAAACACAGATGTTTTAGCAATAGGCGCACACCCGGATGATATTGAGTTGGGATGTGGTGGCACAATCGCAAAGCTTGTTAAACTTGGTTATCAGGTGACCTTGTGCGACCTAACTCAAGGTGAACTGGGAACACGTGGCACCAAAGAGATTAGATTGAAAGAAGCAAATAAAGCTGCAAAAATCTTGGGCGTCGTTTCAAGATACAATCTAAGAATACCAGACGGCAATATTGAACTTAACAAGAAAAACTTACATAAACTTATAACTTTAATTCGTGAACTAAGACCTAAAGTTCTATTTATTCCAACGGGTATTGAACGCCACCCAGATCATATACATGCAAACATCCTCTGCAAAGAAGCATGGTTTTACAGTGGACTGGTCAAATTAAAGAGCAAATTAAACAATAAATTACAAGAACCTTTCAGGCCACACCATTATTTTGAATACATGCAATGGATTGAAACTGTGCCAAAATTCATTGTGGACGTAAGTGATACTTTCGAAATAAAGATGAAAGCTATTCGTACTTACCTTTCCCAATTATACAATCCAAGTATAAAAGGAAATGAAACCAAAATCAGCCAACCCGATTTTCTAGACATTATAGAAACAAGATGTAAATACCACGGCAATAGAATTGGTGTCAAATATGGTGAACCATTTACAACTGCACTAGATATAGGTTTCGATGACCCCCTAAGTATATTAATTAGCAAAGGATAATCGTTAAATTCAATACTTATCCTGTATTCATTTTTTAAGTACCAATACCGCTGAATTTAATGCCCGGGATCATGCAAGTGCTTAACTAATCTCTTTGCATCTTCGCAACAATATTTGACTGCTAAATTCGCATCTTTCCTTGCTTGTTCGTAATCTCCTATCTCATGATAAGCATGAGCCCTTAAATAATACGTAATTCCATCATTATTTTTTAATTCAATGGCTTTACTAAAACCGCTAATAGCCAAGTAGAACTTCTTTTAATTTCAGGTATATTTCACCTATATATAATAATATGTCTTTGATTCTTCTTTGATAGACAATGATTTTTGAAAGCCGTCCAAAGCTTTTCCAAAATCATTTAGCTGCCTGTAAGCAAGTCCTAGATTGAAATAAACTATATCATTATCTTAATTAAGTTCTGTTGCTTTTGTATATTTGGCAATAGCTTCTTGATACCTACCACTTAGATATAACTTATTCCCATTAAATATAAAACATTACTTTTATTCCCTTCCTTACTGAAGCTCTTCTTCCTTTTTAAAACACTCTACTTAGTAGGATTTTGCTCATGAGCAAGATTTATAGCTTGTTCAGCCTCATCATATCTACCTAAGGCTTCAAGAACATAGGATTTCAGAATCAATAGCACTATATATCTTTAGGCTTTGTTGCTATTACCCCTTTATTGTTGGCAGATGCTTGTTCATAATTACCTTTTGCATAGTATGCACGTCTTCGTGATTCATAGAAAAGAGCACGTTCTCCCTAAGAAAGTGCCTTATTAAAATGCATAATTGCATTGTCGTAATCATCTTCTTTATAGTATGCATCTCCTATACCCATGCTACAAACCCATGCAAAACTCTGAGTTTAGGATTGTGATTCAGATAATCATTAGATTCATCTGCAAACTTCTCCATCTCTTCGTGTAAGCCACATCATCTTGGCAAAAGGTTCCATATATATGCGATCCTCACACTCAAACAACCTTGACATATCTTTACTGCCTTTATAATTGCTTCCTATTCGACCATTTTTTACAATAATGCATTCCTAGTCTTATGCGTTTTTCATAGCAAATCAGAAGACGAGAATTATGTCTAACGCTTTATCGATATATTCAGAAGTAAGCTTAAAATACCTTTCTATTGTGATGTTTCACTAGCCCACTTGTATCCTCTAATGTACCAACCAACAGCAATGTAGTGTAATGCACAAACCACATACCGCATATATGAATCGGAACAAAGTCCAACCTATTCATCCAGTTTAGAATCCCATTTTCTAATTCCCATTGAAAATATTTTCCAAATAATATCTACTTTCTCTGCTTCTGCAAGAATCTTACTCAAATGCCTTCTCATATAGTTCTATCTTTGAAGTTAACCCCCAGTAATCACGATTTTCAAGGAACCAAATAATTTCTTCTATCTCAGGCCATGGAAGAATTCACTTCTATTGGGGATGTAATGAATTAGAAAATAAAAAAAACTTAAAGAAACATAGATGTAATTATAGATTTCATAAACTTAGTCCTTTGAATTTTTAGCTTTGAAAATAAAATAATACAAATATTGTCCAGAAAAACTACCCTCTTCTTAAAACAAAACTAAACAAACTCCCTTTACCAATCTCACTTTTTACCTCGATAGTTGTATTATGCGCCTCAATTATATGTTTCACAATCGCCAGACCTAATCCTGTCCCTCCTAGCTCGCGAGAACGATTAGTATCAACTCGATAAAATCTTTCGAATATCCTTTGGATATGTTCCGGCGGTATACCAATACCTGTATCTTTAACACTAATTCTTATCTCACCATCAGTTTTTTCTGAAGCAACAATAACTTCACCATTTTCCTTGTTATAGTTTATTGCATTACTTATTAGATTATACATCACCTGCCGTAATCTATCCCTATCACCATACATCATATCTTCATTAGAAGTGCCTAACTTCAATGAAAGTTTTACTTTCCTTTTTTCCGCTACAGATTCATATTCTTTGCAAATTGAATCCAGAAACTCATTTACCTCAAAGTATCGCAAACTCATCTTCATTTCGCCCGATTCTATTTGCGAAATACTTATTAGATCCTCGAGCAAAGCATTCAGACGCTCTAAATTCGCCCTTGCCTTTTCGAGAAAAACTCTATTAACAGATTTGTCATCTATAGCACCTCTTTCTAAGGTCTCTAAATAACCCTGAATACTAAAAATTGGAGTTCTAAGTTCATGAGATACATTTCCAAGAAATTGGCTTCTAACTTTTTCTAACTTCTTAAGTTCCACAATATCTGATTTTAATTTTTCCACTAACTCATTTATAGCTTTCGCTACCAAGGCTGTTTCGTCTTCTGTTTTTACCTCTATTCTTGCGTCCAGGTTACCTGCACGAATTTCTTTAATTGCTCCAACAATTCTGTTCATCGGATTGGTAACAAACTTAGAAACGAAAAGACTTACAATAAAAATAATCAAAAGCACACAAAGTCCTGTTACAGCAATAATTGTTCTTATATAATTAATTTCGGATGCAAGCCCCTGAAGTGGAAAAGCAACCCTTACGTATTGAACATCTTTTGTTGTAAAAAATATTTTAGAACCCGAAACTTTCTTTGCCAAGTATAAAAGCTCATTATTTAAAGTTACACTCCTTCTTGTATCGTATCCTATACCATATGAATTCGCTTTTGAAATTTCAGGCCTGTTAATGTGATTTTGCATTGAATCAAGTTTTTCAAATGGGACATCCGAATCAACAACAACCCACCCCTGACTATCAACCAGTGTAATCCGCAACCGAAGTGCGCCAGACAATTCCCTAATCTTTGCGTAAAGTTCCTCACGATCAAGGAACTTACGATCTTTTAGATAGAAAATCACAAAATCCGCTTCTTCACTAAGCTTTGTTATTGTCTGTTTTATCCAATAGGACTCAATCCATAAACCAACAAATACTGCAATGCCGAGCACAACTAACAAAGCAATTATCAAATAAGTAAGTGATATTTTCCTGCGAAGGTTCATTCGTTAGGCTCCGTAAATCTATATCCTACGCCTGGAACAGTCTCAATGCAATCAGCATATTTGCCAAGCTTTTCACGTATCTTTCTTATGTGTACATCTACTGTTCTATCAACAACATGAACATTTTCTCCCCACACGGTATCAAGTATCGAATTCCGAGACATTACTTTACCCTTATTCCTCATAAGATAGACCAGTGTTTCAAACTCCTTTCGTGCCAAATTAATTCTCTTGTCATTAATTTTTACGACATAGCTATCAACGTCGACTTCTAATTCCTTATATTTCAAAACATTCGATTTTTCGATAGCAGACTTCTCAAAAATTTCTTTCCTTCTTAAACATGCGTTAACGCGAGCAATAAGCTTTCCAATCTTGACAGGTTTCACGATGTAATCATCTGCTCCAATTTCTAAGCCAACAATTTCGTCGGTCTCGCTCCCTTTTGCAGTAAGCAATATAATAGGGATGGAAGCTGTTTTCGCATCTTTCGCTAGCTCTCTAATAACTTCAATCCCATTCATCTCTGGCATCATTATGTCAAGAATTATCAAATCAGGACCCTTCTTTGCTAATTCGAGAGCCTCGATTCCGTTCCTCGCAGTAATTACCTCAAATCCTTCCTTCGTTAAATTGTACGAAAGAAGCTCCAGTATATCTTTCTCATCATCAACAACAAGAATTTTCTTTTTCATACCTACCACAAATATAGAACTCGAAGTCCTCTATTGCAAGACTTTATACACTATTTAACAATTTTTTAATAGTAAAAGAAACTTTTGATAACACAAAACAACTAACTTTAATAAACTCTAAGAAACATAACAACGAACACTTATGTATTCTAAAGCCTTATATGCAAATTCATTCAAAAAATCTCATTCAGAAAATATGCAATTATCGCAGTCTTGGTCATTATACGTATTTTAAGCAAGTACAATAATACATGTAAAGAATTAACAGATTGTTAATCTCTAATTAAACATCACTTAATTATATATTTGTATTTTACATTTGTAATTAACATAAACCATAACCAATAGAAAGGATAAAGTAATGCAAAGAAAAATACTAACGATATCTGCTTTCTTCTTGATTGCAGGATTACTCAAGGCACAAGACACCTCAGCAATTAGTGCTAGAGTTAGTGAGTTGAGTGATGCATTATCCAGCACAAATGAAACAATAGCAGAAATGAAAAGTACGCTAGATGCACTGAAAAAAATCAAGCTATCGGGTTACATACAAGCTCAATTTCAAGCCACAAATGGCTCAGGAGGCTGGAACGGTTCTTCAACATCTGCGCCAACAGCGGTTGGTAGTTACTCAGGTGGTGCTTTTCCAAAAGATGTATCCTCACGTTTTTCTGTACGAAGAGGACGTTTAAAGGCAACATACGACAATGAATTGACACAATATGTTATTCAAATTGACGTTACACAAAGCGGAGTAAGTATTAAGGATGCCTATGTTAAACTAACCGAACCATGGAAAAAGTGGATAAGCCTAACTGCCGGTGTTTTCGATAGGCCATTTGGTTTTGAAATATCTTACTCATCAAGCAATAGGGAATCACCAGAAAGAAGCAGGATGTTCCAGATTCTATTTCCGGGTGAACGAGATCTGGGGATGAAAATAGAAATTAACCCCACAACTGGCACATTAAGTGTTTTCAATCTCAAAGCAGGGCTATTTAATGGCACGGGCATAGCTAATGAGGTTGATAACAAAAAAGATTTCATTGGAAGACTTGGCGTATCATTACCTTTTGACGATATAAATCTTGCAATCGATGGAGGATTTTCGCTATACTCAGGAGCAGTACGAAGCAATTCTAAATACATATACTCAAAAATCTTTAACGTCGATTCATCTACAAGCAACATAGGTAAGTATTTTGATCGCACATACTATGGATTAGATGTACAATTGTACTATGATATACCAGTAATTGGTGGCTTTTCTATACGTGGAGAAGTTATAAAAGGACAGCAACCAGGCACACAAGCTTCAAGTTCATTCTACAATCCTGGAACAACCTCTACCCCTCTTTTTAAAAGAAATTTCCTTGGCTATTATTTATGCTATGTGCAAAACATTGGACTTAAAAATCAATTCGTGCTTAAATATGATGTTTACGAACCCAACATAGATGGCTCGTCGAAAAATATTGGTGTATCAGGCAATTACATGGGGCTAGGGGATATAAAATTCACCACACTAGGTGTAGGATGGATATATCACTGGGATGCAAACATCAAGTTTACCACATACTATGAAATAGTCACTAATGATGAAGTAAATCAAGGAACAACTTCAACCACATTTGCACCATACAAGACCGATATCAAAGACAACGTCTTCACATTTAGAATTCAGTACAAATTTTAATAAAAAGTCAAACCCAACTAAAAGGAGAAAGTAAAATGAAAAAAATATCAATACTAGTCTTATTTGCAATAGCACTTTTAGGATTTTACCAATCGAAGCAAGTTATAACTGTTAAGGGATCGGACACAATGATTATACTTGCCCAAAGATGGGCTGAAGAGTATATGAATAAAAATCCAAATGTAATTATTCAGGTAACAGGTGGCGGCTCAGGAACGGGAATATCTGCACTAATAAATGGCACAACTGATATTTGCAATGCATCGCGTCCGATGAAACCAAGTGAAAAGGATAAATTAAAGCAAAGGTATAATACCTTAGGAGTTGAGATCAAAGTCGCTAAGGATGGTTTAGCTATATACGTTAATGAGGCAAACCCCGTGCAAGAATTATCTCTCCGACAATTAAAGGACATATATACAGGAAAAATAACCAATTGGAAAGATGTTGGCGGCACCGACAGCAAAATAATACTTTATGGAAGGGAGAACAACTCAGGGACCTATGTATACTTCAAAGATCATGTTTTGAAAGGTGAAGATTATTCCTCAACAATGCAAAGTCTGCCAGGTACTGCAGCTGTGGTTAATGCGGTGGCAAAGGATAAAAATGGCATAGGCTATGGAGGTGCAGCTTACGGAAAAGGTATTAGAGAGTTAAAGGTCAAGGAAAACGATAATTCTCCTGCCTATGCACCAACCAATGAAAATGTAAAGGAAGGAAAATATCCGATAACTAGGTACCTCTATATATACCTCCGTAGTAGGCCCTCTGGTACGATAAAAGAATACATTGATTGGATTTTAAGTCCCGAAGGTCAAGCAATCGTATCAAAAGTCGGCTACTTCCCCATTAAGTAACAAAATAAGTAACCGTCACTCAGAAAGTGGCGGTTACTTCTTTTACACAAGCTTCCCCAAGCAAATGATAATCAACTTCTTTTCGATAATAAGTAAAATAACTTATACCTCATTAAAGATTAAGTAAGCGCCATTTTCGATCACTTTAAACTTAGGATAATATCGATCACACTCAATAAAAACCAAGTTGTCCCTTAATACACCATATATTTCTAAGGAAAACGTATATTTGCACGTCTATAACAAAGGTGTAAATGGATGCAAAATATTTTTTAATCAAGAAAACTATAGATACTTTCTATCAAAAGTTAAAAAATCAATCGATAAGGATTTAATTTCTGTTCCCGCTTATTGTCTTATCCCAAATCATTTCCATCTGCTTATTTTTTAAAGAAAAGCTAATGCAATAAGCAAATTTTTAATTTATATCATTCGTTATATCCATTTAAACCCAGTAAGAGCCAAACTAGTCAAGAAGCCAGAAGGCTGGTTATAGAGCAGTTACAGGTTTTATTGTGGTCTAACAAAGTCCGAAATTATTGATGATCAAATAGTCGAAGAATACTACTATTCATCAGAAGATTATGCTAAATTTGTAAATGAATATTTAGATAGAGATCGAGAAAGAATCAGTAAGTATCTAATCCAGAACATCAGAATGTGACTGCTACTCTGCTCCAACATCCCGAATGCTTATCTTAACATTTTCTTAACATTACGTTTACCATAACATTACTTAAAGTTTGTAAATTTAATATAACCAATAGTGGTTTAAATTGAGAATCTATAGTAATAGATAAGCGCATTGGCTAGAATGGAAACCAAAAATCACAATCAGAAAAATAATAAGTCCAAAGATTTAGCATTGCAAAAGAAATTTAGAGCTGGCGAATTTATAGCAGAGAAAACCATAGCTATTATATCGTTTGTTTCTTTTGCTGTTATAATCTTGATTTTCATATTCGTTTTCAAGGAAGCGCTCCCCATTTTTTCACAAAATGTTCAAATCAAAACATACAATTGGGAAAGTGAACAACAGGAAACTTATGGTGAACCACCAAAGCAATCGGATATTCAAACCATTGAAAGAATTGAACCCGAACCACCACTAACCGTCGATAACCTATTGGGCACGACCTGGCAACCAGTATCATCAAAGCCAAAATACGGATTGCTACCATTGCTTGTTGGAAGCCTTAAAGTCTCTTTAATCGCAATCTTATTTGCAGCTCCTATAGGTGTTCTTGCAGCTCTTTTCACCTCTGCATTTGCACCAAAATGGCTAAAAGAAATTTTGAAACCCTCTGTGGAACTACTGGCTGGTTTCCCATCGGTTGTGGTAGGATTTTTCGCTCTGGTTGTTTTAGCAAGTTGGATACAGGGAACGTTCGGATTTAATTACAGACTCAATGCATTCGTTGGTGGAATTGCGCTTGCTTTGACTGTAATTCCATTAATATATACAATTTCAGAAGATGCACTCGCCACAGTTCCAAAGTCATATACCGAAGCAAGCCTTGCACTGGGAGCAACCAAATGGCAGACTGCCTTGTTCGTCACCCTGCCTGCAGCAACACCCGGTGTATTCGCGGCTATACTTCTTGGAGTTGGCAGAGCTTTTGGAGAAACAATGATTGTTCTAATGGCAACTGGCAATGCAGCATTGTTTTCCATAAACCCATTCGAACCTGTAAGGACTATGTCTGCAACAATTGGCGCTGAAATGGCAGAAGTTGTTTTTGGTGAAACTCACTATAACGTGCTTTTCCTCATTGGTTCTATTCTTTTTCTATTCACATTTATTCTAAACGTATTTGCTCAACTTTACATTAGGCAAAAATTAATGAAAAAATTTGGTGGAGGTTAATTGTTTTACAAGAATAAAATTTTTGGTGCCTTTGTAATACTACTTAGCGTGTTGGCTTCAATTTTTGTGATTGCTGCGATTTCTTTGATCATGATAAATATCATTTCGGAAGGTATAAATACAATATCCTGGAAGTTTATTACAAGCTCGCCAACCGACGGAATGACCTCAGGAGGTATATATCCAGCAATTATCGGTACATTTCTCAGAGTTTTAATAATGACCATTATAGGTGTTCCAATAGGCACAATTACTGCAATATATTTGAGTGAATATGCAAAAAGCTCATCTCGGATTGCACAAATAATTCGATTTGCTGTTAGTACACTTGCCGGTGTACCTGCTATTGTATTTGGCTTGTTCGGTTTAGGATTTTTCATACAATTCATTGGCAAATCTATGGATTCAACACTTGCGTATACCAATGAGTTAATATGGGGTCAACCTAATTTGCTGTGGGCAAGTCTTACAATGGCATTGCTAACATTGCCCGTTGTAATTGTTTCAGTAGAAGAAGCCATTAGAGCAGTTCCTCGTGATTACCGCGAAGCAAGCCTCGCACTTGGAGCAACAAAATGGCAAACTATATGGAAAGTAGTTATCCCAAATTCATTTACAGGTGTGCTAACCGGTGGAATTCTTGCTATTAGCAGAGGTGCTGGTGAGGTTGCTCCTATACTTTTTACGGGCGCAGCATACTTCTTACCTAATATCCCAAACTCATTATCCGATCAGTTTATGGACCTAGGCTATCATATTTACATAATGGCGACACAATCACCTGATGTAGAAGCAACTCGAGGCATCCAATTTGCGACTACCATGGTACTGCTTATATTTACCTTTAGCCTAAATTTTATTGCAATAATTCTTAGATATAAAATACGAAAGGCAAATAGATAAGAATATATAACATGTCTAATAACGATGAAATTAAAATACGCGTTAACGCACTTAACGTATACTACGCTACAAAGCAAGCGCTAAAAAATATCAATATGGACATCCTTACAAATAAAGTTACAGCTTTAATCGGTCCCTCTGGATGTGGTAAATCTACATTTCTGCGTGCTCTAAATAGAATGAATGATTTAATAGATAATGTACATTCAGAAGGTGAAGTAATCTTTGATGGTATAAACATTTATGATAAATCTGTTGACGTTGTTGAGCTAAGGAAAAAGGTAGGAATGATTTTCCAGAAATCTAATCCCTTTCCGAAATCCATATATGACAATATTGCTTACGGTCCAAGAACCAACGGCATACACAACAAGAAGGAACTGGACGAAATAGTAGAAAGATCACTGCGACAAGCTGCATTATGGGACGAAGTAAAGGATGACTTAAAGAAAAGCGGTTTATCTTTATCCGGCGGACAACAACAAAGACTATGCATTGCCAGAGCACTTGCGGTGCAACCAGAGGTCTTACTTATGGATGAACCTGCAAGTGCATTAGATCCAATTGCAACCGCAAAGATAGAAGAACTAATATATGAGCTAAAAAAGACCTACACAATTGTTATAGTAACTCATAACATGCAACAGGCAGCCCGTGTAAGCGATTACACAGGATTCTTCTATATGGGTGAATTAATAGAATTCGACGCCACAAAAAAACTATTTACAACACCATCAAAGAAGCAGACTGAGGAATATATAACTGGTCGATTTGGCTAAAACGATAAAGGAAGAACTGTATGAAACGGCATTTCGACAATGAGCTTGAAAATTTGAAAACGCTCATCGTTAAAATGGGTAGCTTAGTAGAAAATAATTTTCTCAACGCTTTACAAGCATTACTGGAACACAAAGAAATTTTGGCGAAAAAGGTGCTTGAGCAAGAAAATTATATCAATTCCCTTGAGATAAAAATTGACAATACTATTGTGGATATCTTAGCCCTTTATCAACCTGTTGCCGTCGATTTAAGATTCATAATAGCTGTTCAAAAAATAAATAATGACCTCGAGAGAATCGGAGATCATGCAGTTAATATTGCCGAATCCGATCTTGCCTTGTACTCTTCAACAAACATATTAGACAATTTATTGCAATTACCCAGAATGGCTGTTATTGCCAAGCTTATGCTACGTCAAGCCCTCGATAGCCTTGTAAATCTTAATGCCGAACTAGCACAGGAAGTTCTAAAATTAGATGATGAAATTGACGAATTAAATAGAACCATGGCAGACGAGGTCTCAAAACTGATAACCTCCGACATCAAAAACCTGAAATTTGGATTAGAACTCTTGAGAATAAGTCATAATTTGGAACGTATAGCAGATTTATCTACCAACATTAGCGAAGAGATAATCTATTATTTACAAGCAAAAGTAATAAAACACCAAATACACGAGCAAAACAAGCACCTTCCCTCATAATTAAAGACACAACGTTTCTTTTCCCCCTTCAAATACTTTCCAAAAATTTTTTATATTTAAAAAAATAATATTAAGCAAAACCCGAATCAAATTTGGAGAAAACGTCATGTATATTGTTCACGTTCACGCTCATGTAAAGCCAGAATGTGTTGATGAATTCAAAAAAGCAACTATTGAAAATGCACAAAACAGTGTAAAAGAACCGGGCGTAGCTCGATTCGACGTAATACAGAATCAGGATGATCCAACCAGGTTTGTTCTGGTAGAAGTATACCGTTCCGTTGAGGACTCTACTAAGCACAAGGAAACTGCACATTACCAGAAATGGAAAGATGCAGTAGCTCCAATGATGGCAGAACCGAGAAGTAGCGTCAAATACAACAATGTATTCCCGGACGATAAAGGATGGGAATAAAAAGGATTAACTACTAAATGGAAAATATTGCATGGAATTTGAATTCTCAACAACAAAGCATATTATTTTTGGAAACGGTGCAATTCAAAAGCTTGCAGACTACACAAGTGTATTTGGGAAGAAAGCTTTCGTTATACATGGCAAAAACCAAACCCGATACAAACCCATTCTAAACCAACTTAATAACGCTGGCATCGAAACTATTATATTCAGCATACCAGGTGAACCAACTACTACCTTAATAACTGAGGGTGTTAGAATGGCTTGCTCAAATTCTTGCGATGTTGTGATTGGTATAGGAGGCGGAAGTGTAATTGACGCAGGTAAAGCTATTTCTGCATTAATAACAAATGATGGAAACTTAACAGATTATCTTGAAGTTATAGGCAAGGGAAAAAGTATAGACCAGCAACCTGCTCCGTATATTGCAATTCCGACAACCGCCGGCACAGGTGCAGAGGCAACCTGCAATGCTGTACTTCTTTCACCAGAACATAAGGTTAAAGTAAGTATGCGAAGTAAACTTATGTATCCACGGGTTGCTATAGTAGACCCTGAATTAACATATTCCATGCCTCCTACGATAACTGCAAGTACTGGATTGGATGCGCTGACACAATTAATCGAGGCTTACGTGTCAAACAAAGCTAATCCACTAACCGACGGTATTTGTTTAGAAGGATTGAAAAGAGCCGGACGAGCACTCTATCTTTCCTATAAGACTGGTGATAAATCAGCAAGGGAAGACATGTGTATTGCAAGTCTGTTTAGTGGGATGGCGCTTGCAAATTCAAGATTGGGAGCAGTACACGGGCTTGCAGCACCACTGGGTGGTAAGCTTTCTGCTCCTCACGGTATGATATGCGCAAGACTTTTGCCTTTCGTAATGGAAATGAATATCAGACTACTACTTGAAAAAAATCCAACCTCCAATTTTTTAAAGCGATTCGAGACTATAGCAATAGCCCTAACAGGCAACAACAATGCAGTCGCAATGGATTCAGCTATATGGGTTAAAAAGATATGCATGGAGATGAAAATACCAGCATTAAGAGAATTCGGTTTAAGGAATCACGATATAACTGAAATTGCCCAGATGGCAATGAAAACAAGCAGTATAAAAGGTAATCCTGTCGAATTGGGCATAGAAGAATTAATCCAAATATTGCAATTAGCTATTTAGCGAACATTAACCCTCACAAATTGCAAGATGATTCTCACATTAGAGACAGATTATGAATTCAGCTCCTCACACGATTTATGATTACGTAAAAAATTGCATACACACATAATAAGGGAACTATACGTCGAATATGTTTAATTCGCCATCATATTGATACCCCATCGCAATGTCTAGTAAGCTTTAGGTCTTTACGAGCGTTTTGTGCGAA
>Ga0207433_10000197_pt1 | contig 144654 bp, 141 predicted proteins | sample YelNatPaOPGAMG01_FD_187559 | JGI IMG/M metagenome (GOLD analysis project Ga0207433, IMG submission 187559) | Hot spring thermophilic microbial communities from Obsidian Pool, Yellowstone National Park, USA - OP-RAMG-01 (SPAdes) (version 3) | ecosystem: Environmental > Aquatic > Thermal... | reverse complement strand
GAATAAACCTGATTATGAACAAGAAAAAAATAGGGCAGCTTTCTGGCTGCCCTTTCTATTCAAGTTTTATTCAATGAAGACGGCAAACAGTCTATTCAGGAAGATTGTGCCGTTATTTTAAAGTACCTAATCTTCCAACTGACCAGTCAGTGGATTTAATAATTTCACCAGGTGAACTTTGCCCAGTTTGTCCAGCGGCCCGGCAAATTTATCTGAACCTTTATTGCAGGGTTCCCAGTCACCGACAATCATAATAACCATCTTATCTGGTTGGATGTATTTTTTAGCCACTTCTAATACCTTTTCCCTGGTTACCGCTTTTATTCTATCTCTGTAAGTAGCATAGTAGTTCATCGGTTTACCCTGAAGTTCCAGGCTGGCAAAATTAACCATGGTTCCGATTGGGCTCTGGAAGAAATCGGCAAAGCTTTCCAGGTAGTAGTTAATGGCCGTTTCCATTTCCGCATCTGTTACCGGTTCGCGTCTTATTCTTTCAAACTCTTTTAAGATTAAAGAAATGGCGTAGCCAACAGTCTCTGATTTGGTCTGAACATAGCCAGCAAAAGTCCCCGGAAAACCCCAGCGGTAGGTGAAGCGGCTGCCGGTGTTATAAGCCAGACCTTCATCTGAACGAACCTTGGAGGTAATTCTGGAGGTAAAGCTGCCGCCTCCCAGGATAAAATTCATCACCTGCACGGCAAAATAATCCGGATTGGTATCTTCGATGCCGAGATGGCCGATAGAAACATAACCCTGATTGATTTTCTTTTGGATGAAATAAATACCGGGTTCAGGCTGGGGAAAATTCCTGCTAATAACCGGGAAGCTCAGAGATTTATTAGCCCATTTGGAAGCATATTTATTAATTTTATTTTTTAGCTGATCCCGGCTAAAATCCCCAGCTGCAGCAATGATTATGTTCTTGGGGAAAAAGTACCTGTTATGAAAAGCTTTGAGATCTTCGGGCATTATGCTCTCCACCGTAGCTTTTGTCTCTTCATAGGTTAAGGGATGATCGCCATAAAGGAGTTTTTGAAATTCTCTCGATAGAACCTGGCTGGGATTGTCGTTGGCTGAACGCATCTGTTCGATTATTCTGCCTTTGGCTAATTTCAGGCTGTCCTCCCTGAATTCAGGATTCATCAGTACATCGAAAAACAAATCCAGCCCTTCATCCAGGTCTTTGCTCAGAACTGACATGCTAAGAGTTGCCGTTCTCTCTCCCACATTGAAATTCAAAGTCCCCCCAAGAAAGTCTATCCTTTCTTCGATGGCTTGACCACTCCGAGTCCTGGTTCCACCTTTAATCAGGCATTCACTTAGAAGGGAGTCTAAACCGGCTTTATCCTTAGGTACATAAAGACTCCCAGTGTTAATTATGGCAGTAATATTAACAATTGGCAGCGTTCTTTCTTCTTTAATATAGCCGCGCAGCCCGTTGGCCAGAACTACTCTGAAATTGGCGGGGTTGGGTGGTTCAAATTTAAGTGGAGGGAACTTCAGATTTTCTGGCCTGGTCCATTGGGCTGATACCAGGCTGAATATTGACAGAAGGAAAACTAAACTTAAAATTACAGTAGCATATTTTCTCATCATATCCCTCCTTATCTTCCCTGGCCACGTGAATAAATGGCCACGAGGCAATTGTCCCTGACAAAATATTTTGCGGCCACTCTTTTCACATCTTCAGAGGTAACCTTTTTCATTGCTTCCAGGTCTTCAATGAGCGATCGCCAGCCGCGATTGAGTTCAGCTCGTCCCACTCTCATTGCCAGGAACATAGGTGATTCCAGGCCGCGAATAAAAGTGGCTTCATTTTTATTTTTAGCTTTCTGCAGCTCTTCGGGGGTTACTCCATCATTTTTAATTTTCTCTATCTCCTGCCAGATTTCTCTTTCCAGATCCTCCGGTTTAACCCCCTTTTGCATTTTGGGAATAGCATTTATGGTAAAAGCCCCGACATACCATTGCGGCCGGGCCATAGCCATAGCCCTTATAGCCATATCTTTTTCCTTAACCAGCGATTTATTCAACCTACCAGTTTCACCTGAGAGAGTGCTGGCTAAAATGTTCAGGGCGGGAATATCAGGATCACCTTCAGGTGGGATATGGAACCACATTTGGAGATTAGGCAAGCCAGGGCCTTCTCCGTACATTCTCTTATGAGAATACTGCGGGGGTTCACCGGTTCTAATCGGCTCAATATCCTCACCTCTGGGAATTGAGCCAAAATATTTTTCTGCTAACTTAATTATCTCTTCTGGCTGGAAATCACCAACATAAATAGCCACGGCATTATTGGGAACATAATATTTATTATGGAAAGCAATGAGATCATTTTTAGTTATTTTTTTAAGATCATCCATCCAGCCGATAACTTCCCAGTGATAAGGCGAAGCAGTATAAAAAGCGGCTTGGACCTGCTCGTTAAAAAAGAAACCGGGACTATTTTCACTCAGACGGCGTTCTTCCATGACTACATCTTTTTCCGAGTAAAACTCACGAAAATAAGAATTCATCATCCGGTCTGACTCCAGCATCATCTGCAACTCGACCTTATTGGCCGGCAGGGTCACATAATATCCAGTAACCTCATCTGAAGTAGAAGCATTTAATCCCGTCCCCCCATTTTTCATATAGGTCTCCCAAAGATCATCTTTGATTATGTATTTTTTTTCTGCTTTTATCAGCTCATCAGCCTGTTTTTGCCATTCGGCTATTTTCTGCTGATCACCATCTTTTTTCCAGTATTTTTCGTGATAAATCTTCTCCATCAGTTCATCAATCTGGCGATTAAGAGCATCATCTGCTTCAAAGTCGGTCACTCCCATCACCTTAGTCCCTTTAAACATCATATGCTCATGAATATGAGCGATTCCAGTAATTCCGGGCCTCTCATTAATTGAGCCGACTTTGTAGTAAATGTGGCAGACCACCCGTGGAACCCCGGGCTTGGGGATCATCAGGATTTTCATGCCATTAGGCAGCACCTGCTCTTTCACTTCAAGCTTAACTTGAGCTAAAGCTAAAGAAGCCAGAAAAAATAAAAAAATCAATAAAAATACCGGGAGTTTTTTATTGTTCATTAACTCACCTCCTTCTCCGCACATCCTTGTTGCTTGAAAATAGCGGAAAATAAAATTTTCCCATTAAAAGAGAAACCAAAATTTTTGACGTATTAATCTCTTTCCTTCTTCCACTTTTGCCCTTAAAATCCAACTTTTTATTTTTTTATTTTTTTCAAAGTTTATATTTTTAATCTTGATAATTTTTCTTGTCAAATTACTTTAAGATGAGTATTATTCAAAGCTTAAAGCAATTTTATAATTTCTTTCAAAGGAGAAAGAAAAATGAACCTCTGGGTCAAAAAGCGGCCGGAAGATTTGCAGGAAGCCTCAGAACACACCCAGCTCCGGAAAAGTTTGCGAGCTGTAGATTTAGCTGCCCTGGGTATCGGGTCAGTAGTAGGGACCGGAATTTTTGTCGCTACTGGTCAGGGGGCTCATTTAGCCGGACCGGGTGTGCTGCTTTCATTTATTCTGGCAGCTATTACCGCTGGTCTTTGTGCCTTGACCTATTCCGAGCTGGCCAGTATGTTTCCGGTGGCCGGCAGCACTTATTCTTATTCCTATGCTGCCTTTGGCGAAGTAATAGCCTGGGTTATTGGTTGGGACCTGATGCTGGAATACTTAGTCTCAGCCAGTGCAGTGGCTTCGGGCTGGTCCACCACCTTTATCGGTCTTCTGGAGAATCTCGGTCTGAAACTTCCAAAAGCACTGACCTCTACTCCTTTGGGTGGTGGGGTGATGGATTTGCCAGCCATTTTGATTACTCTTCTGATCACCTGGATTCTTTACATCGGGATTAAAGAAAGCGCTGTTACCAATAATATTATCGTTGTAATTAAAATGGCAGTAATTGTTCTCTTCATCGTCCTGGGAATTAGCCATGTTAAGCTGAGCAATCTGGCACCTTTCGCTCCCTTCGGTTGGAAAGGAATAATGGCCGGGGCTGCTATCATTTTCTTTGCCTACATTGGCTTTGATGCTGTTTCCACTGCTGCTGAGGAAACAGTGAATCCAAAGAAGGATGTTCCCCTGGGCTTAATGCTATGCTTGGGAGTAGTAATTTTGCTTTATGTTGGAGTAGCCTTTGTCCTAACCGGTCTGGTGCCTTACAAAGAGATTGATGTTGGTAATGCCCTGCCGGCGGCTTTAGCCCGAATCGGTATCCGCTGGGGAGGGGCTCTGGTGGCCACGGGTGGTATCATCGGGATGATTTCTACCCTGCTGATTACTGTTTACGGCCAGGTAAGAATTTTTATGGTTATGGCCAGAGACGGACTGTTGCCTGAAGTTTTCTCCAGGGTTCACCCCAAGCACCGAACACCAGCTACTTGCACGTGGATTACGGGAGCGTTGACTGCTCTTATTGCTGGCTTCTTCCCTCTCTCCGTTATCATTGAGCTTTGCAACATCGGCACACTCTTCGCTTTCATTCTGGTATCAGTGGGAGTGATAGTTCTGAGACATACCCAGCCTCAGGTAGAAAGGAAATTCAAAACACCTTTGGTCCCTTTTACGCCGCTCATTACCATTGGTTTCTGTCTTTATTTGATGTACAGCCTTCCCCCTCTTACCTGGATTCGTTTTGGCGTCTGGTTGACAATCGGCTTACTGATTTATTTTGCTTATGGTGCCCGTCATTCGAAATTACAGAATAGATATAACTCCCAGGCGTGAGTTTTTTAAAATAATTAGCCTCTTTTGATCGGTCAAAAACCTGACCGGTTTGATATAAAAAAATTTTAGAAACTTGCGGCATTATTTTCTGCTTCTAAAAGCAATCTATACTAAGCTTATAAGATACCAAGAATGTCCATTAAAATAAATCAGGCGGGCTCATTCTCTTCTCTAAACAGGGCCCATCTCTGCCAATAGTTTCTCTACCTGCTTTTATTTTTTACTGGCTATTTTTATTCCTTCTCCCTTTTATTTTCCCCCTATGTGCCCAGGCCGAGCTTTCTCTTCAGGTTAGTTTTAAATAAGGGCCAACAATAAAATAAAGCCTGTTTGACATTTATATCAGGCAGCCTAAATTATTGAAAGGAGAAAAGCAAAAGGAAGCAGGGCGGCTAATAAAAAAAAACACGTTTTTTGTAATCCTCTCCAAGGAGGAAGCTATGAGATCAGAAAAAGAAGCCATATTTAAACAAAGAAAAGTCCGGGCATCCAGATTGATGATCATTTATAAATTCTTACCCATTATTCGGAGACTAAGGCCTGTAGCCAGACTCATAGCCGCTTCTTGGGAAAAGCAAATGAAAGAAAATGCCCGAAGGGAAATTATACGCGGAGAAAAACCTCCGGGGGCTATCCGTGATCGCCTGGCCATCGGCGTGGCTGTTTTGCGAACCGTAGAAAAAGCCATTCTTGAAGATCGGCTCTCTCCCTCAACAACTCAAAAATTACTTAATGTTCTTCTGGGTGAAGCTATTATCAAAGAAGGCGATGAAAAAGCTAAAAGCAGGTTTGAAGAAAAATATGGAGCCAGGCCGCCTTCTTTTCTCTTGATCAGCCCGACCAAAAAATGCAACCTTTATTGCCCTGGTTGCTATGCCGATTCTGACCGGACTGAAGTCAAACTTCCCTGGTCACTGCTTGATCGGGTAGTAGGGGAAGCTCGAGGCCTGTGGGGTGCCAGATTCTTTGTTATCAGCGGCGGCGAGCCTTTGCTTTACCAGGATGAAGGCAAAGGGATTTTGGATCTAGTAGAAAAATATGCAGATTGCTTCTTCCTGATGTACACCAATGGCACTTTAATTGACGAAAAAATGGCTCAAAGAATGGCTGAGGCAGGAAATATTATGCCCGCTGTATCAGTTGAGGGTTTGAAAGAGACAACCGAAAAACGTCGTGGCCGCGGGGTGTTCGGCAGAATCCTCCAGGCTTTTGAAAATCTATTCCAGGCCAAAGTATTTTATGGTATCTCTATAACGATTACGAGGAATAATGTCTATGAAGCTTTTTCAGATGAGGTAATCGACTTTTATTTTTACCATCTGGGAGCCCATTTTGCCTGGGCCTTTCAGTATATGCCTGTTGGCCGGGCTTTTACTCTGGAACTATTACCGACACCGGAGCAGAGGCTATGGTTGTGGAAGAGGGCTTGGCAATTAGTAAGGGAAAAACATATTTTCCTCATTGATTTCTGGAATAGCGGCACCGCTACTCATGGCTGCGTCTCAGCCGGCCGCAGTGGTGGTTATCTGGTCGTCAACTGGGACGGTACGGTGACTCCTTGCGTTTTCGTTCCTTATTCTCCAGTGAACCTCTATGAAGCCTATGGCCAAGGCAAGGACCTTAATGATATCTGGGCCAGCCCCTTCTTGGCGGAAATAAGAAAATGGCAGACCGATTACGGGTATGGAAAAAATCATAAGTTAGAAGGCCCGGTTAAAAACTGGATACGTCCCTGCCCCATAAGGGACCACTTTGAACAGATGTACGTAATGCTGCAAAAACATCGTCCCCGGCCAATAGATGATAATGCCTCTAAAGCCTTGCTCGACCCTGAATACTATCAGGGACTGGTGGATTATGATCGCCAGGTGGCCGCCCTTCTCGATCCCATCTGGGAAAAGCATTACCTCTGACGCCACAACCAAGACGCATTGATAAATTACTTGAAGGTAAACTATCTGGCTTTATCAAAAATCAAATATATGAAAAATATTTCATATAAATAAAAAACTTAACTCTGGCCCAATTTACTTTTCCGGTTAATAAGTTTCTCTCAGGCAAAATCCGGGTTTTCTTTTTTGATTTTTTCTACTAATTCTTTGACCTTTTGGTCCTGATCGCGACGGCAGATAAGAAGGGCATCTTTAGAATCCACCACGATTAAATTTTCCACTCCAATTAATGCTGTCAGTTTTTGAGGAGCAAAGACCAGACACTTTTGAGCTCCAATTGATATGACCTTACCCTGGGAAACCAGGCAATTTTCATCCTGAGGCAAAAACTCGTAGAGAGAACTCCAGGAGCCCAGATCGGACCAGCCAAAATCTCCTCTGGTCATTAAAGGGGATTTAACCTTTTCTATCAAAGCATAATCAATAGAAAGAGACGGTATCTGACGGAAAATCCGGCCTAATTCTCTTCGGTTATTATTTTTTAAAACAGGAATCATCTGCCGCCAGGAAGAAAACAATACCGGGGCAAATTTTCTCAAATAATCCTCAAAAGCATCGGCTCGCCAGAGGAAAATTCCACTGTTCCAGAAATAATCTTTAGATTGAACAAAATCAAGAGCAGTAGGAAGATCCGGTTTCTCCTTGAAGCTGATAACCGGGTAAAATTTTTCTCCTCCGACCACTTTGGCCCGCTCCTTATCTTCAGGACAATGGATATAGCCATAACCGGTAGAAGGAGAAGTTGGTGGGATTCCAAAAAGCACAATTTTTTTATATCTAAAAGCAGCTTCTGCCGCCCGGGCCAATTTTTGTCTGAATTTATCAACATCCTTAATGTAATGATCAGAAGGAAGGACAGCCACCACTGCTTCCGGGTTCTGAAGATAAATACAGGCTGTAGCTAAGAGAAGCGAAGCTGCGGTATTCCGAGCTTCAGGTTCAACCAGGAGGTTCTTTTCTGGAAGCTCTGGCAGAATTTTTCGGATTATTCCTGTTTGCTCCTTTACAGCTATGGTATAAATTTGGGAATCTGGAATCAGAGTTTCGAGTCGATGGACCGTCTCTTCGAGCAGGGAACGGTCACTTAAAATTTTAAGATATTGCTTGGGATTTTTCTTACGGCTCCAAGGCCAGAATCTCGTCCCGCTTCCCCCGGCCAGAATTACTGCCCTCAAATCCAGAACATTAGAGCCCGGAAGTCGCTTTTTCCCCCTGCTGTTTACTTCAATAATTTTTTTCTTAGGACTTGAATTTTTTATTTTCTCTCCGGTCATATCCTTCCCCTTAATATGATGAATTTATTTGGAGTTGAGCGCTTTAATTACTTTTTCTAAGGCTTGCTGAATATCCTGCTGGATTTTTTCCAAATTCTGGGGGCTATCAGCCTCAAACCTGAGTACCAAAACCGGTTGAGTATTAGAAGCTCGCACCAATCCCCAGCCATGATCAAAAACTGCCCTTACCCCATCAATTTCTATAAGCTGACGTATTTCTGGGTGCTGACTAAGCTCCTCTTTAATTTTTTCTATAATTGTAAACTTCACCTCGTCCGAGGCATAAATTCTTATTTCCGGGGTATTAAATGTCTGCGGCAAATCAGCTAAATATTCAGAAAGTTTTTTAGTCTTTCTGGAAATAATCTCAAGCAATCTGGCCGAAGTATAAATAGCATCATCAAAACCAAACCAGCGGTCCGCAAAAAAGATATGCCCGCTCATCTCTCCCGCCAGCAGAGCTTTTTCTTCTTTTATTTTTTCTTTAATTAATGAATGACCCGTCTTCCACATAATCGCCCGGCCTCCAAGCCTGGTAATTTCATCATAAAGTAAGCGAGAGGCTTTCACTTCAGAAATAATCGCCGCCCCAGGATGCCGGGGAAGAAGTTCACGGGCAAAGATAATTAACAGTTGATCCCCCCAGATAATGTTCCCCTTTTCATCAACCAGGCCAATACGGTCAGCATCTCCATCATAAGCAATTCCCAGTTCAGCTCCAGTCTCAGCCACCTTTGATTTCAGGCTGTTTAAGGCCTCAGGCAGAGTAGGGTCCGGATGATGATGGGGAAAGTTCCCATCCATTTCGGTAAAAAGTTCCACCACTTCAGCCCCAAGTTTTTTTAGAAGCGGTACGGCTACCGGGCCAGCAGTTCCATTCCCGCCGTCAAGAACCACTTTGACCGGACGCTCAAATTTTACCTGCCGAATTATGTAATCTATATATTCAGGAACTGGATTATAACTTTTCATCTCCCCTGGAGCCTCAGCTCTGACAAAGTTCCCCTTTTCTATAATCCTATAGATTTCTAAAATTTCATCTCCATAAAGCGTATCCTCGCCAATCATAATTTTAAAACCGTTGAATTCTGGTGGGTTATGAGAGCCAGTAATCATCATAGCTGCCTGAAAATGTTTATAATAACTGCAAAAGTAAACTAAAGGCGTTGGGACAATGCCCAGATCTATCACCTGGCAGCCAGAAGCCAGCAAGCCATCAGTCAGGCCCTTAAAAAGTTCCGGGGAACTAAGACGGCAATCACGGCCAACAGCCACTTCTTTTTTGCCCAGCGATTGAACTTTGGTGGCCACAGCTTGACCAATTGTTCTGGCGATATCAGCATCCAGATCTTCACCAATAACTCCACGTATATCATACTCGCGAAAAATTTCCTGACGAATATTCATCATTGGTCTCCTCTTTAACTCTAATTAGTAGCTTAATATATTTTTTAATTTTTTTAAATTTTCTTTTTATTTTTCTAAGAAAAATTTTTCACTAAGCCAAATTTCTTTCCCCAAAATTGGTACTTTAAGAAAATATTTTTTGGAAATCGTGTTTAATCTTCTCTAAATAAAAAGTTTTGATTGTTTAAAGCTTTTAGATCAGCAAACTGAGCTCACAACAGCTATGGTTTTCTTAAATCGCTGGCTCTATCTTGAACTGATGCCCACTTCCCCTGGGCTCGAAGAATAAATTCAATAAATTCCCTGACCGCTCCGTCTCCTCCTTTAGCTTTGCAATGGTAAAGAGCCACTTTTTTTATTGCCGGATGGGCATTAGCTACTGCTGCTGCTAAACCCACTGATTTCATTACTTCTAAATCGCCCAGATCATCTCCGATATAGGCAACTTGCTCCAGATTCAAGTTATGCTTTTGGACAATCTCTTCTAAAACAACTTTCTTATTTAAAATACCCTGATGAATTTCGTCCAGGCCAAGTTTCTCAGCTCTTATTTTAAGAGCACCAGATATCTTGCCCGTAATTACGCCCGCCTTAAGCCCGGCAATTCTGGCCAGTAAGATCCCCAGCCCATCCTGCACATTATAAGCTTTAATCTCCTCACCATCAGGCAATAAATAAACCAGACCATCGGTTAAGGTACCGTCAACATCCATAAGAATCATTTTAATTTCCCTGGCGGCTTTATATTTTTTCCTGGAAAAAAAATTGATGTGCATTTTCAATATTTCCCATACTGGCTATAAATCATTTATTATCAATAACATAATCGCCAGACTTATTATTACTTCCTTTTTTTCCGGTACTCATAGGCAGCAGCGATGAAAGATTTAAAAAGAGGATGAGGTTCAAGAGGACGTGATTTAAATTCTGGATGAAACTGGCAACCAAGAAACCAGGGGTGATCTTTCAGTTCAATTATTTCAACCAGATCATGTTCGGGATTTTTGCCTGAAATAATCAATCCAGCCGAAGATAGAATTTTTTCATATTCGGGGTTAAACTCATATCGATGACGGTGTCTTTCACTGATAATTGGCTGGCGGTAAATGGAATAAGCCAGGGTTCCTTTTTTCAGCTGGCAATTATATGCTCCAAGCCTCATTGTTCCTCCAAGCTCGGTATCCTTACGAAGAGCTCTCCAAAGGCGGAAAATCCGGTGGGGGGTATGATTATCAAATTCCTCGCTATGAGCCTTTTTCAGGCCAGCCACATTCCTGGCAAATTCTATCGTCGCGCATTGCATTCCCAGGCAGATACCAAAGAAAGGCACTTTCTTTTGACGGGCATAAGTGATGGCTTTAATTTTGCCTTCGATCCCTCGCTGGCCAAAGCCGCCTGGAACAAGAATACCATCTTTATTTTTTAACATCCTTTCCGGGTTTCCCTTTTCCAGCTCTTCGGCTTCAATCCAGTCAATATTCACTTTAAGATAGTTTGCCAGACCGCCATGGTCGAGCGCCTGATATAAACTTATATAAGAATCATGGAGTCCTATATATTTCCCCACCAAAGCTATATTCACCTCATCTTTAGGATAATGACTGCGGTGAACAATGTTTTTCCACCGAGAAAGGTCAGGTTGGTGAACTTCCAAATTAAGCTTTTTCAAAATAATACGGTCGAGACCTTCTTCAGCAAAATTCAAGGGAATATCATAAATAGAGGAAACATCCATGGCCGTAATAACTGCTTCCAGAGGAACATTGGTAAAAAGGGCAATTTTTGCCTTAAGGTCTGGCGGGAGTTCCCGACTGGTCCGGCATAAAAGAATGTCAGGTTGAATACCGATGGCCCTAAGTTCTTTGACACTGTGCTGGGTTGGTTTAGTCTTAAGCTCCCCTGAAGCACCGATAAAAGGAATAAGAGTTAAATGAATGAAGAGTGTATTTTCAAAACCGAGAGAGAGGCGCATCTGCCTAATTGCTTCCAGAAATGGCTGGCTTTCAATATCTCCTACAGTTCCACCTATTTCCACAATTACAATGTCGTTATTACCCGCAACAGAATAAAATGCATTTTTAATTTCATCTGTCACATGAGGAATAACCTGAACCGTTTTACCCAAGAAGTCCCCGCGTCTTTCTTTTTTTATAATTAATTCATAAATTTTTCCGGCAGTCCAATTATGAGATCTGGTTGTCCGGGTAGAAGTAAAACGCTCATAGTGACCCAAATCAAGGTCAGTTTCGGCTCCATCATCGGTCACATAAACTTCTCCGTGTTGGAAAGGACTCATAGTGCCGGGATCTACATTTAAGTAAGGATCGAATTTTTGTAAGGTAATTTTATAGCCATGTGATTCTAATAATAGTCCTATGGAAGCAGCAGCAATGCCTTTTCCCAGACCTGAAATTACTCCTCCAGTCACAAAAACAAATTTACTCATCTTCGAGCCCTTTCTATAGTAAATTACTTAAGTTTGATTATAAACTTTTTAATTTAATCGCTCAAGAAATGTTTATGGCAGGAAAAAAATTTTTATTATTCTTTAATAAAATTTTTACGCGAATATACAGCCCCTTTTCTTAACCAACGATTTTGCTTTTTTGTGATTATTTCATTCAAAGAAATTATTTTTATCAAGCAGTAATCCCAAGCCTGTTGTGGGTTCAGGATATTTGTAATTTCTTTTCAGACTCTGTGGGGAAAATAGAGGCGGTAACTTCAGTAGTCTGGCAGGTTGCCTCAAGATAAGCTCCTTCTTCCACGACCAATCGGGGCGTTATTAAGGTTCCATAAACCCGCCCCTTATTATGAACCTCTATTCTTTCTTTAGCCTGAAGATTACCTCGGATTTCTCCATTGATTATAAGCTGTCCAACAGAAACATCAGCTTCTACCTGGCCTTTTTCACCGACAATCAAAAGGGATTCAGAAAAAATCTTCCCCTGAAAATAACCCTCTATTCGAAAAGAACCCTTAAATTTTAACTCTCCTTTTAATTCTGTCCCCTGATCAATAAGTCCAGCCAATCGGGCTTCATCCATGATTTCTCTGGTCTTTTCTTTTTCTTTTTCTTTCATCATTTTGCTCCTTTTATCTTATCATAAATTCGGTTTAAATCATCTAAGGAAAAATAAAAGATTTTAATGGTTCCTTTATTCCTATTTCCGCTTATGGCCACTTTGGTCCCAAGAACTTTAACCAGCTCTTCCTCCAGGGCTTTGAGGTCCGGGTCCACCAGTGAAACCTGAGAACGAGGTGGCTTTTCTTTAAACTTCTGAACCAGCTTTTCTGTTTCTCTGACTGATAAATCTTTTTCTGCTACTTGTCTGGCTATCAGGAGCTGTAAATCAGAGTCCTCAAGGGCCAAAATAGCTCGGGATTGCCCCATAGAAAGTTTATTTTCTCGGATTAATTTCTTAATCTCCTCCGGCAGCTTGAGCAATCTCAAATAATTGGCAACAGAAGCCCGGTCTTTGCCGACTTTTTCCGCTATTTCCTGTTGAGTTAATCCAAGCTCTTCACTTAGACGCTGAAAAGCGTGGGCAATCTCTAAAGGATTTAAATCCTCTCTATGAATGTTTTCCACCAACGATATTTCAAGCTGTTTATCTACGGTGATATTACGAATTATTACCGGAATTGCTTTTAGACCAGCCTTCTGAGCGGCCCTCCACCTTCTCTCACCAACTATAATTTTATAGTGGTCTTCTTCCGGAACAACAAGTACTGGCTGGATCATGCCGGTTTCTTTTATGGATTTGGCTAGTTCATCAATTGAACCGTCATCAAATATTGTTCTGGGCTGCAAAGGATTAGGCTTAATCTTTTCGATTTCTACCTCGGCATAACGATCTTCTTTTAATATTCCAAATTCCTCGGGTATAAATGCCCCGAGTCCCTTGCCTAATGCTTTTTTAGTCATTTTCTTATCAACTCCTCGGCTAAATTAAGGTAAGCTTCAGCTCCTTTAGATTTTGAGTCATAAATAATTATAGGTTTCCCAAAGCTGGGAGCTTCTGCCAATCTGATGCTCCTCGGGATTACAGTGTTAAAAATAAAGCCCTTTAAAGATTTTTTCACTTCTTCAGCCACTTGCTTAGAAAGATTTGTTCTTTCATCAAACATAGTTAAAAGGACGCCTTCTACATATAGCTGGGGATTAAAATAAGTTCTGACCATATCGAGGGTATGGAACAGGTCAGGAATTCCTTCCATACAGAAAAATTCTGCCTGGACCGGTATTAAGATCGAATCAGCAGCAGACAGGGCATTAATGGTTAAAAAACCAAGAGATGGCGGGCAATCAATTAAAATAAAATTAAATAATTTTTTCACCTTATCCAACGAAATCTTTAGTTTTTTCTCTCTTTCTGGAACCTGATAAAGTTCAGCCTCCGCTCCACTTAGCTCTGGAGAGCAGCCACATAGAAAAAGATTATTGATCTCAGTGGGGGTAAGACAATCCATGATGTCTTTCCCGTTAAGTAAAGCTTGATAAATTCCTTTCCCACTCTCCTTAGCTTTTCCCAGTCCTACAGTTGCCATTCCCTGGGGGTCAAAATCTATAATGAGCACTCTGAGGTTCTTTATTGCCAGGGCTGCCCCTAAATTAATAGCCGTAGTAGTCTTACCCACACCACCTTTTTGATTGGCAATAGCTATAATCCTGTTCATGCCTTTCTAATGTTCCACGTGGAACATTTTAATCGGTATTCCTTCTTTTGATAACTTCAAGATATAAATAAATATTATAGACAGCCGCTGGTGTAATTCCAGATATTTTTTTTACTTCAGCCATAGTTTTTGGCCTGATCTTTTCTATTTTTTCAATTATTTCCCTGGTAAGACCGGGTATTTCCCTGAAATTTAAGTTCTCAGGGAGAATTAAGGCATCAAGCTTCATTATTTTGCTGATTTCTTTTTCTTGCTTTTTAATGTAGCCCTCATATTTTATTTCTGACTCAATAAATCTCTTTTCTTCCGATGTTAATTCCAGCGGGAATTTTACTTTATTTTCAACAGAATTCATATTAACTCCAGGCTTCTTCAGATAATTGACGAGGGAAATTGGTTCATTATTCTCATCTACAATTTTTTCTTTTTTCAAAAAAGCTATTACTTTTTGAGCCCTTTCCTGTTTTTCCAGAAATTTCTTATAATCCACTTCGCCAATTAACCCCAGCTTATATCCGTAGGGCATCAATCTCTTATCAGCATTATCAACTCTCAAATTCAGCCGGTATTCTGCCCGCGAAGTAAACAAGCGATAAGGCTCATCTACCCCAAGTGAAATAAGGTCATCAACCAGCACCCCAATATAGCCTTCGTGTCGCCCAAGCACAAACGGAGGTTGATTTCTAAGTTTGAGGACAGCATTAATTCCAGCCATTAATCCTAAAGCAGCTGCTTCTTCGTAGCCTGATGTGCCATTTATTTGCCCAGCTAAATATAGATTTTTAATCCTCTTAGTTTCAAGGGTGGGCTTTAGCTCCAGAGGGGAAACGGCATCATATTCTATGCCATAAGCGGGCCTGAGAATTTTTGCTTCTTCCAGTCCTGGAATAGTCTTTAAAATTTCTTTCTGCACTTCATAGGGGAGGCTTGATGACAGCCCATTTACATAAATTTCCGTAGTGTTAAGTCCTTCTGGCTCAAGAAAAAATTGATGCCGCGGATGATGGGGGAATTTTACCACCTTATCTTCGATGGAAGGACAATAGCGCGGGCCAATGCCTTTTATTTTCCCGCTGAAGAGGGGAGATTTATCAAGATTTTTTTTGATAATCTCATGCGTTTTCTCATTAGTATAACCCACATAACAGACAATTTTATTTTCCAGTTTTCTGGTCGTTCTAAAAGAAAAGGCTACCGGCTCCTCATCTCCGGGCTGGGGCTGAAATTTGCTCCAATCAATGCTCTTTTTATCCAATCTCATAGGCGTACCGGTTTTTAACCTTAGAACCCTGAATTCTAAGCGCCTGAGAGCTTCAGCCAGCTCAATAGCCGGCGGTTCATTAGCCCTGCCGGCAGGATAACTATTAAGTCCGATGTGAATTAATCCATTGAGAAATGTTCCTGGTGTCAAAATAACAGCTCCAGCCTTTATCCTTGTCCCGTCTTTATTGACCACCCCTTTTATTTTGCCATCTTCTATTATTAAATCTGTCACAATCGATTGCAGTATCCTCAGACCGGGAATTTCCTCCAGCCACTTTTTCATCGTAAGCCTGTAAGCGGCCTTATCGCATTGAGCCCTGGGCCCCTGAACTGCCCCACCGCGGCTGCGGTTCAAGAGCTTGAAATGAATTCCTGTTTCATCAGTCAGGAGGCCCATTAAGCCTCCCAGAGCATCTATTTCCCGCACTAAATGACCTTTGGCCAAACCTCCAATAGCAGGGTTGCAAGACATCTGGGCAATAGTTTCAAGATGGATGGTAATCAGGCAGGATGAAGCTCCCAGCCTGGCTGAAGCGGCAGCCGCTTCACAACCGGCATGGCCAGCTCCAACTACCACTACATCAAATTCTTCATCAAAATCTTTATAATTCATTTACCTATACAGAATTGATTAAATATTTTTTCAATGACTTCCTGCGTTCTGATTTCTCCAGTCAACTGACTGATTTCAGGTAACACTTCTCTTATCTCTTCAGCTACAAGTTCTTCTCCGAATCCCTCACTTAAAATATGGAGAGCATTTTCTAAATGCCCTTTGATTTTCTCCAGAAGGTTTTTTTGTCGCTCATGAAGGACAATTTCTTCTTCTTTCTCCACCGTCGGAGAAAATTCTTTGAGCATCATCTTTTTTAAGCCCTCCAAGTTAATTCCCCTCAACGCCGAAATATCAATAAAAGGAATCTCTGGAAAGTGCTCCAGAATTCTATTTTTATTAATCTTGGGTTCGAGATCGCATTTATTAAAAACAATCAAACTCTTTTTATGCCGGAATTTTTCCAGAAGATAAAAATCTTCATCGCTTTCTTCCCGAGAAGAATCGAGAATGAACAGAAGTCCGTCAGCCTGTTCTGCCAGTTTCTGGCTTCGAATTATGCCTTCTTTTTCAACCGGGTGTTGAGGCTGGCCGAACCCAGCCATATCAATCAGTCGCATCAAAACACCCTCAACTAATATATTTTCTCTAATGAAATCGCGAGTAGTCCCAGGATAAGGAGTAACTATGGCTCTTTCTTCTTCCAAAAGAGCATTAAAGAGAGTTGATTTGCCTACGTTAGTTTTCCCCAAAAAGGCAATAGTCAGACCTTCAAGTAAAGCCCGCCCCTGTTCGTAGCTCTTTACTAATCGGCCAATAGCCAAGATAAGCTGATTTAGATTTTGTCTTATCTCCTCCGGGCTTATTCCCAAATTTTCTTCAGGAAATTCCAGGCTGGTTTCAATTAAAACCAAAATATCCACCAGCCGAGCTCTAAGTTCGGCTACTTTTTTTGAAAGACTCCCCCCTAACTGATGGAAAGAAATTCTGGCTTGATCCAAAGATACAGCTCTAATTAAGTCATTCACTGCTTCGGCCTGAATGATATCTATTCGACCATTTAGGTAAGCTCTTAACGTAAATTCGCCAGGATGAGCCAGTCTGGCTCCAGCCTCTATTCCCAGGCGGACTGCTTCAGCCAAAATAACTGGCGAGCCATGAAGATTAATTTCAACTACATCTTCCTTGGTATAAGAAATAGGAGCAGGGAAATAGCAAATATACCCGGCGTCCAACTTTTCTTTACTTTTTGAATTCACCAGATAGCCAAAACAAAGGGTACGAGGATGTTCGGCCGGATTTTTTCTTTCCGGTTTAAAAATCCGCTCAGCAATGTTCAAGGCTTTTGTGCCACTTAATCTAACAATACCAATACCACCTGAACCAGGGGGAGTAGAAATAGCAATAATAGTATCTTCCAGACTTGCTTCCATAATCCAATTTTAGCTTTCAAATCATAGATAGTAAACAGGGAAGAAAAGAAAGAGCTCCTTTACTCCTGAGTCGTTCGTCCCTTTTGATCGCCATTTTCTACTTTGAAAATGCGCATCTTCTTTAAAAAGCCATCGCCTAAACTTTCCGTGGTTAAACCGGGAATCTGATTAACTGCTATATGGATAATCCGCCGCTCATAGGGATTTAGAAAATCAAGAATTTCCTCCTGACCTGTTTCTTTAACTTTTTTGGCGACCTCAGCGGCATATTCTCTAAGTTTTTTTTCTTTCCTCCGTCTGAAAAATTCACAGTCCACCTGAACCTTGGTAGTCGAAATCTTATTCAAAATATGCTGAATTGAAAGCAAAAGAGCTCCATCATTTTTTAATAATAGTCTCTTGTCCTCACCATCAAATATTACATAGATTAACTGCTCTCTTTTTTTAATCTGGTAGGTAAGATCTAAAGGAAACACTTTCATTAATTTGCTCAGGAAATTGGCCACTGCATTTTCTTCATCTTCATTTTTTAACCAGGCCCGGATTACTATTTCTTTGTTTTTTAAGCCAAAAAGCTTAGTCTTTTCTGTGACAATTTCATAATTAAATCTTTCCCGAGGAACTTTAAAAACATGTTCAGCAAGGCTAAGTGCGTCTTCCAGACTTCTTCCTTTAAATTCTTGTTTTTCAATGAGTTGCAAATTATTGGAATAACTATTTTTTTCTTCTTTTTCCATCTTTTTCCCTCTTGGCAGCCATCATTTTATTCATAATGGCCTGCTGGGCTATTTGAAGAACATTATTAGTCAACCAGTAAAGAACCAGCCCCGCCTGAAAATTCATAAAGAAAATGGTAAAAATAAATGGCATTAAAAGCATCATTTTCTGCTGGGCTGGATCGGCAGCAGATGGGGTCATCTTTTGAGAAATGTACTGAGTAACACCCATTAAAATTGGAGTAACATAATAAGGATCTTTAACCGATAAATCTCTAATCCAGAAAACGAACGGGCTGTGCCTGAATTCCACTGCTACCACTAACATCCGGAAAAATCCCCAAAAAACAGGAAGCTGAATAAGCAGAGGAAGACAGCCCCCCGCCGGGTTAATTCCATGCTCTTTGTAAAGGCGCATTAACTCCTCATTCATCTGGCGCCTTTGCTCCATATCCTGCTTGGCCTTTTTATATTTAGCCCTGAGAGCTTTAATTTTGGGCTGAATTTCCTGCATTTTAGCCATGGACTTGGTAGAGCTATAAGTCAGCGGGAAAAAGAGTATCTTTATGATTAGAGTCATAATTATGATGGCTACGCCCCAGTTGGGGAAAAACCCGTGAATGTATTTAGTAGCCACCAAAAGTATTTCTGCCACTCCACCAAAGAAACCGAAATTGATTATTTTCTTGGCCTGGTGACCATAGGCCGAAAGTCGATCATACTCCTTGGGCCCAAGGTAAGCTTCTGCCGGGTTACTGAATGCCAGATAATAATAGGGGACAGCTGCTGGCTGATTGCCATTTTGAGGTTCACTTAGCTCAATTCTAAAAGCAAAAGCCCGGCTCTCCGGATTAAGAATGAAAAGAGCAGCAAAATAATTCTCTTCGTAGCCAGCCCAGGTTAAATTAGCATAACGAGTAGCTTCATTTTCAGGTCCTATCTTTTTCTCTTGAATCCTGATCACTTTGCCACCAGTGAGAAAAGCCACCCCTCTGGCCGCACTGAATTTTTGTTTAAGTTCTTCCGGGCTTAAAGTTCCTATGCCCGGCCCCCAGAGGATAAAAGGATCAACTTTTCGGCCAGCAATTTCCACCTCGATTTTCAGAGCAAAGCTGTAATCTTGGCCGTTAAAAACAAATTCTTTTTTTATTATTATAGTATTCCCATCGGAATACTCGAATATAAGGGAGCCTTTCTGGCCAGGGCTGAGCTCCAGCTTATCTGCTTTTACCTGATACAGGGCTTGATTAATCCGATCAGTTAAATCTTTATCCTCCAGCTTTAAGGCAAAGGGGAAAATCCCCGTCCTTTTAGCCGTTTCTGGTACTAAATCTAATGGTTCAGGTTTAGGATTTTTCCTGCTTGGTATTGTTTCCAGTTGATGCTTCAATTTCCAGCTTTTCAGTACGCCTCCCCGGTTATCCCAAATGGCTATGTACAACGGAGTCTCAACAATTACCTCCTCTTCTTTTTCAGCCGTTACTGCTCCGCTTTTAACCGCGCTCTGACCTCCTAAATTGATAGATTCACCTGCCTGAGGCTGAATGCTTTTTTCAGCCGTGGTTGCAGGCTTTTGAGTTGTTGCTGTTTGCTCGGCCGGTTTTACAGGTGGGGTGTGAGGCTTAATAAAAAGCAATTGATAAAGAAAAAGAATTAAAAAAGAAAGGAAAATAGCCAGAACTAATCTTTTCTCCATAATCTCCTCTATGGCACCGGGTCTATGCCACCATCATGGAATGGATGACACCGGAGGATCCTTTTGCCGCCAAGCCAGCCTCCCTTTATCAGCCCATATTTTTTTATAGCAATATAGGTGTATTCTGAGCAGGTTGGGTAATAACGGCAATTATGGCCAAGGACCGGCGAAATTAAAAGTTGATAAAGCTTGATCAGCCCGAGGGCAATATATTTCATTAATATCTCCGTTTTTTATCTTAAAAATTATCCGGTCAGCCGACCGATCATTAATTTGAATTCCTGCTCCAGCTCCTGCCAGCTGAGATAAGCCATTTTTTCCCGGGCAATAAAGATAAGATCATAGGAGCCAGGGAGAAAGCATTTATTTTTTCTGAATAATTCTCTGAACCATCTTTTTATTCTGTTACGAATAACTGCCTTACCAATTTTTTTACTAACCACCACGCCTAACCTTGAATATTTCAGCTCCGTAGGCTGGAAAATTAAATTAAAATATTTTCCTTTTAATCGGCGGCCCTTCTTATATAAATCTAAAAAGTCCTTCTTTTTTCTTATTCTTTCAATTGGTCTCAGACGCTCATCCATCAGACGGAGAGTCTTTTTCGCCCCTTGGCTCTTCTATTTTTAATTACTTTCTGGCCACCTTTAGTACTCATTCTGACCAGGAAGCCATGGGTCTTCTTGCGGCGACGATTATTCGGCTGAAATGTTCTCTTCATTTTCCACTCTCATCGATAGGATTAAGCTTGTATCTTAAACGAAGACAAGCATTTCTGTCAAGTGCCAATTTCTCATAAGGGAATAGCCTGCTCTCTCTCGGTTTGACGGCAAGATAAAGATAAACTATAATTTAATTGAAATGGATTCCCTGAAAATTGGAGATAAGGTAATTTACCCGGCACAAGGAATAGGGATTATAGAGGATATCCAAGAAGAATTTTATAACGGCCAATCTTTTCGAACTTTTCATATCCGTCTGCTCTGTAACAACACCCTGGTAGTTATTCCCAGTTCCTCAGCCCAGGAGATTGGCTTGAGACGGCCGGTTTCGGAAAAGGGAATTAATCGCTTTTTTAATTTTATTAAGAATTGCCCTGTTGATATTAGCACTGACTGGAAAGATCGCTACAAGGAAAACTTTGATTTGATGAAATCTGGCCAATTAGAAGATATAGCCTTAGTTTATAAGTCTCTTTTCTTCTTAAGCCAGACTAAGGTACTGTCCTTCCGAGAAAAAAAGATGATGGAAAAAGCCCGGGAACTGATTATCAGCGAACTGTCTGCCTCCAGTTGTTTTTCTCCCCAAAAAATCAGCTCCCGACTTGATCATGTTCTTTTAGGCTGCTTAAAAGACCAGAACGTAAAGTCTGAATCATAATCGATTCTAAATGTTAATTCAAATTAGCCTTTTTTTTCTTTTTCTAATATTAAGTGCTCTGTTTTCTTCCTCCGAAACCGCTTTCCTTTCGGTTAATCCTTATACTCTTGAATATTTAGAACAGAAAGGTTCAAAGCGGGCAGGTTTGATCAGAAAAACTCTTGGGCGCCTAAATGATCTGCTGGCTACTATTTTAATCGGTAATACTCTGGTCAACGTGGCCGCAGCTTCAATTGCCACTTCAATTTTTGCGCGTCTCTATCCAGACCCCAATAAGGCTATTCTTTTAGCCACTCTGGTGACAACTCTATTGATTCTTTTTTTCGCAGAAATCAACCCCAAAATAATTGCCGCTCATCGACCGCTAAAGGTGGCTTCTATTTTTATTTATCCAATTCGCCTGTTTCTGGCTCTTCTTTATCCCTTAACCAGATTATTTTCAATTCTGCCAAACCTTTTTTTGCCCCGGGAGGAAAAGTCGGACCGTATTTTGGGCCATCGTTTAAATGAAGAAGAAATAAAAATATTAATTACCTCCGGTGGACAGAATCTTCCCCGATTCCGCCAGAAAATGCTGACCGGCGTACTCAACCTGAATAACCGCCCGATTAAGGAAATTATGATTCCCAGAACTGCAGTTAAAGCCCTGGAAATAAATTTCTCTCTGCAACAAGTTCTCCAGCTTGTCCGGGAGTGCGGGCATTCTCGTTATCCAGTTTATCGGGGAAACATTGATAATATTGAAGGCGTATTTCACGCTAAAGACTTGCTGGCTTTATCATCTGATAAGACTTTTAAACTCCAGGACTGGTTGCATAAACCCCTTTTCGTTCCCGAATTGGCAAGCATAGAAAATGTTTTACTGCAAATGCAGGAGCAGGCAATACATCTGGCTCTGGTAGTTGACGAATTCGGAAGCTTCGAAGGAATAGTTTCTCTCGAAGATATCCTGGAAGAGATAGTCGGTGATATTAAAGATGAATATGATCAGAAAAATGAAAAGTGGTATCAAAAAATAAGTGATGGCGAATTTATCATTAAAGGGTCAATCTCGGTCAGAGAAATAAACGAAATCCTCAATATAAATATTCCAGAAGATAAAAATTATACCACATTGGCTGGCTTTTTCTTATATCATTTTGGACATCTCCCGGCAGAAAAAGCTTCAGTTAAAGTTAATCACCTCGAGGTGGTGGTAGAAAAAATGAGCAAGAGGCATTTGAGCTTGCTTCGAGTTAAAATTATCAAGCCTGAAATTGCGGGAGAAAACTGATGAAAGTTGTTGCCACTAACAAAAACGCCTTGCGCGAGTATGAAATTCTTGAGACTTTTGAAGCTGGAATTGCCCTGGCCGGAAGTGAAGTAAAATCAATAAGAGAAGGACGGATAAGTTTAAAAGAAAGCTACGCCGACTTTAACGGAGATGAACTTTATCTACTTAATTGCAATGTCAGTCCGTATAATGCTGCTAATATTTTTAATCATGAACCACTGCGCCCTCGCAAGCTACTTCTGCATAGAAGAGAATTAAAAAGACTTGCTGGAAAAGTTCAAGAAAAAGGTCTGACAATTGTGCCCCTCAAAGCTTATCTCAACGACCGGGGATTAGTGAAGCTGGAGCTGGCTTTGGTACGCGGCAAAAAGATTTATGAAAAAAGAGAAGACATCAAAAAAAGAGATGTGGAAAGGGAAATTAGAGCTGAAATCAAAAAAAGGTTGCGTTAATTATCATATATTATTTTCACCCCAATGCTCTGGAAGCTTTCCAGGCTAACCACAATGCCTCCTTTAGGCTTGAATAGCTGGCCAGTCCTTTCCCGGCAAGGTCAAAAGCCGTTCCGTGATCAGGGGAAGTTCTGATAAAGGGCAATCCCAGAGTTAAATTAACTCCGGACTGGAAAGATAAAAGCTTAAACGGAATTAACCCCTGATCATGATAAAGACAGACCACCAGTCTATCCGGCCGGTCAACCGCCTGCAGGAAAATTGTATCAGGAGGAAATGGACCGATAAGATTTAGCTTTCTGTTTCTACCTTCAATCAGAGCTGGGATTATTTCTTTCTGCTCTTCCATTCCCATGATCCCCGCTTCTCCCGCATGAGGATTAAGGCCGCATATCAAGATTTCCTTTATCCCTAAATTCCAGCTCTTTAAACTCCGGTCAAGGTTTAACAAAAATTTGATCAGCGACTCTTTTCGCAGCCGATCAATGGCTTCTTTTAACGGCAGGTGATGGGTGAACAGCGCCAGCCGCAGGCGCTCGGACCAGAAGCTCATTATGGCGTCAGGGAAAAAACTTTCTAAATACTCTGTATGTCCCCGATATCTGATTCCAGCCAACTGCCAGGAAGTTTTTGACACCGGGCATGTTACTATCGCTTTAATTTCTCCCTTCCTGGCCGCTTCAACAGCCGATTCAAAAAAATAAAATGAAGCCAGTCCGTTTTCTGCAGTTGGCATTCCCAGAACCAATTCATCTAAGGGAAAACCTGCCTCCCTCACATTAATATGATGTTCGTTTAAAGCGTCCGATAACCAGGCAGGCTGGTGACCAAGCTTTTCAGTCCAGTTCTGAAGTATTATCTTCTGCCCAAAAATGATAATTTCAACCGGAGGTAGCTCCGAAGGATGTTCCAGAAGACGGACGATTATTTCTGGCCCTATGCCTCCGGGGTCACCCAGAGTCAGACCAATTTTTAAAGAACTCATTTACCTTTTTTTAGTATCCGCAGGCTCGGCTTTTTGCTCCTTAGCGGAATCCTGATTCTTATCGGAGTTTTTACCTTCTTCCGCCTGTTCCAATTTATAGATATATTTAACCTGGCGCTTGTAAATGAGTAAATTCGGTGCGTCCTGGCGATTCAGCTTAAAGCAATTTCGATCATACCACTCAATATAACCTTCGACCTGCTGACCATCGGCAAAAACTACTGCCATCAAGGTCTTTTTGTTCATCTGCTTGAGAAAATAATAATTCTCAGCATGGGTATCAGTGGGAGGTGGAGATTTTTTCCGGGCGGCTTCCCTTTCTTTAGCTTCCTGAGTTATTTTCTCTTTAACTTCGGTAAGATTCGGACGGATAAGCTTTCTTTGCATTGAAGCCCTCGCTAAATTACACTAAGGATTAAACTTGATTTTATGTTAACACCTAACCAATCAAAATGCAATAAAAACCTCTCCAGAAGTCTGTCCCTTGTTTTTGCCTTAAAAGCTCAGAATATGATGAGTTTAGAAAAATTAAAAATATAACTATTAATCAGCATAACCACCCTTATCTATTATCTATTTTGACAGTGGAAAGTAAAAAGCAGTAAAATCAAAGACTATGAAATTAAGCTGGAAATCGATCTGGTGGCTGTTATATCTCGCAGCTATATTTTCTTTAACTAACATTATTGTCCACGATTACTTGTGTCATGAGGAACTTCATCGTCTTGTCAGTCCGGTTCATCATTCCTTTAATTGCCCTTCCTCCGGCGTCAGTCATCTGATACAGGCAGACCAGAAAAATTATAGTTTGATTTTTCTTAATTCATCAAAGTCTCTACCTTCAGATTTTACTCCGGTTATCTTCCATCCCCCGACTTACCTCCGATAAATTATCCTGAAAAATTTTATCGGAGGTTTCGATGTGTATAATATTAATATTTTCTTTACTATTTTCATCAGCATCCAGTAATCAAATTGAATTAGAGGGGCCTGTTCCTATTTCCCTGGAAAAGGCCATAGAAATTGCTCTGGAAAAAAATCCAGTGATTCATATATTGGGTCAGGAGATAGAATCAGCCAGAGCGCAAACTCTAATTTCCTCAGCTTTCCCTCAAGCTGAGGCCGAAATTAACCTGGAAGGATTTGGGCTCTCTGACAACAGCAGAAAAACCGAGGCTGAGTATAGTTTTGGAGTGGTTCAACCCTTGCCTTTCCCTGGCAAACTAAAACTTCAAACAGAAATCGGCCAAACTTACGAATCTGAATCAAGGCTGAACCTGGAGAAAGAAAAAATTATTTTAGCTTCTGAAGTTAAAAAAGCTTACTACCACTGTCTGCTGAATCAAAAAAATGAAGAACTCCTTAAAACTAACCAAGGATTATTGGAAGAAATTGAGAAGAATGCTATCTCCCTCTATGCCCTGGGAAAAGTTCCCTATACCGATCTTATTCGCCTCAGAATTGAAATCGCCCGAACTAAAAATGACCTGTTTGAAGCTGAGAAAAATTTATCGGCCAGTTTTTATCAGCTTAATCTGCTCCTTGGATTAGAAAAAGGGACTCAATTAGAATTGACCTCGCCTCTGAAATACCAACCTTATCCCGAAGAAATAAACAATCTTATAGAAAAAGCCCGCAGTACCAGTCCCACCCTGAAGCTGGCCGCCTTGCAAAGAGATCGTTCTGAATTGCTGCTTAAATTGGCCAAAAAAAATTTCTGGCCAGACTTCAGTCTCGGGTTTTTTTCTCCCAGCCATCGCTTTGCAGCCGTTGGATTCACTTTCAATATAAATTATTTTTTATTTTCCAGAAAAAAAATAAATGGTGAAAAGCTGCTGGCTGAGGTCGAGATAAATAAAGCCATTCTCACTAAAGAAGCCATCGAAAAATTTTATGAAAGCCGCAAGAAGCAAGCTCTGGATCAGGTTCTTCAGGCTGAAAAGCAGGTCAGAATTTTTGAGGAGAATCTTTTAAAAGAAACAGAAGAAGTCATGAAAAAAGCTTTAAACGACTATCGCTTGGGGCAAATCGATTCAATGAATCTTCTCGACCTCTACAGAAATGCTACCCAGGTTAAGTTGGAGTATTATCGGGCTTTGTATTATTACTTAAGTTCTGTCGCCGACCTGGAAAAAGCCGGTGAAGATTATGAATAAAGATTCAGCCGGCATGGAAAAAGGAGAATTAAAATGCTGACCTTAAATAATAAAATTTGGAAATATCAACTCATTTTTTTACTCGGGTCCGTTATTCTTTTTTCGGGCTGCAGTTTTAAAAGAGGGGAACAGGATACTGCAGAAAATCAAGCCAAAAATCTCTCTAAACCTCAACACCTCCATCTTACTCCTGAAGCTATAAAAACTGCTGGAGTCAAAGTCTCCGAGCTCGGCCCGGTAAAAATAGAAAATCAACTCGGTGTGCCAGGAGAAATCGTCCTTAACCCTAAAAAGTATTATCGTTTAGCTTCCCGAGTTCCAGGAAGAGTTGAAGAACTTCTGGCTTACGAAGGAGATCGGGTTAAGAAAGGGCAGGTTGTAGCCAAGCTCTTTAGCCTTCAATTTATGCAAGAAATAACCGAACTCAGACTGGCCAAAGAAAGGTGGGAAAAAGCGGAAAAACTGGGCCAGGAAGAGAAAGCAACAGCCCTTTTAATATTAAACTCTGTTATAGAGAAGCTCAAGATTCTCGGGATTGACCCACAAGAAATAGAGCCTTTATTATCTATTGGCTCTCAAAATATGATCCTTTTCCCGGTCATTTCTCCCATTGATGGTCAGATCATTACCACCAAAGTCTTTAATGGAGATAATATCGAAACAGGGACCTTATTAATGGAAATTGCTAATTTAGATGAAGTGTGGATAGAAGTGCATGTTCAAGAAAAAGACATACGCATGATTAATCCCGGGCAAAAAGCCGTCATCCGGGTGAATGCTTACCCTGATGAAAGCTTCTCGGGATTGATAACTTATGTCTCCCCAGTTATGGATAACTCCACCAGAACAATTAAAGCCAGGATTACAGTGGATAATAAGCAGGGAATTCTTCGGCCTGGAATGTATGTCGAAGCCAAGATTACAATTCCCGAAACCAACCTTCTGGCCATTCCTGAGGAGGCTGTCCAGGAAATATCCGGGAAAAAAGTTGTTTTTATTCCCGAATCAGAAGGAACTTACGGAATCCGAGAGGTAAAAATCGGAGAGGCCATCAAAGGCTGGCTTCCTATCATTGATGGTCTGTCTGCTGGCGATAAATATGTCTGCGAGGGTTCCTTTATTCTCAAATCAGAATTATTGAAAAATACCCTGGGAGAGGAGTGAACTGCATGATCGATCGATTGATCAGTTTTTCTCTTAAAGAAAGATTATTGGTAATTATCTTGGCTTTTTTAATTATTGCCTTTGGAATCCTATCGTTTCTCCAGCTACCCATAGATGCTTTCCCTGATGTAACCAATGTTCAAGTAGAGATATTGAGTTCTGCTCCAGGCTATTCCCCTTTTGAAGTGGAAAAATTTGTTACCTTTCCTCTGGAAACCGCCCTGCGCGGCATTCCTAAATTGACCCAGCTTCGGTCAATTTCCAGATCCGGTTTATCAGTTATTACTGCTGTTTTCGAAGATAAAACAGATATTTATTTTGCCCGCCAGCAAGTTTTCGAAAGACTGGCAGAAGCCAGAGAAAAAGTACCTCAAGAGGTAGAAATTAATCTCGGCCCGATTGCCACTGCTATGGGAGAAATTTATCAGTACACCATTGAAGGTAACGAACCAGCAAAACAAGAAGATTGGGTTCCCTATCTGACAGAATTGAGAGATATTCAGGATTGGATCCTCACCCCAATTTTTAAAAGTATCCCTGGAGTAAGTGAGGTGAATTCTTTTGGAGGCTATATTAAACAATATTTGATCATAGTGGACCCTGATAGTCTCTTAAAATATAACCTGACTTTGCCGAACATCATTAGAGCTGTTCAAAACAACAATATTAACGTTGGGGCTAATATTATAGAAAAGGGGGAACAACAATTAATTGTTAGGGGCAGTGGCCTTTTTACCAGGAAGGCAGATATCGAGAATACAGTGATCAAAGCTGAAAATGGAATCCCCATAACCTTGGGTCAGGTGGCCAGAGTTGAAATTGGTCAGGCAGTGCGCCAGGGAGGCGCTATCAAAAACGGAGAAAAAGAAGCTGTGGGGGGCATTGTATTAATGCTCAAAGGGGAAAACAGCCGAGAAGTTACCAGAAGAGTAGAGAAAAAAGTTGAAGAAATAAACTCAAGTGGGTTGCTGGGCAGCGGGTTGAAAATTGTTCCATTCTATAAAAGAACCGATATTGTTCAGAACAGCATCAGAACTATGGAAGAATCTCTACTTTTTGGTGCGCTCCTCGTTATTTTAATCATCTTTATTTTTCTGCGGAGTTTCCGCAGCGCTGTAGTGGTAATCTTGGCTTTGCCTCTAACGGCTCTATTAACTTTTATTATTATGAAGAAAGCTGGATTGACGGCTAATTTGATGACTCTGGGGGGACTGGCTATATCTGTTGGGATGATCATTGATGCAGCTATTATTCAGGTAGAAAACATAGAACGGCATTTGGCTGAAAATAGGAAAAAAGAACTATCCACTTTCTTCCAGGCCATTATCGAAGTTCGAAAACCAAGCATTTTTGGCGAGCTTATTATTGCTCTTACTTTCCTTCCGTTGCTGAGCCTTCAGGGCATAGAAGGAAAAATGTTTTCGCCTTTGGCCTTAACTTTATCAATTGCTGTTCTAAGCTCGTTATTCATATCTCTTCTCATCATACCGGGGCTTTCTTATTTGGTCCTGAAGAATAAGGGAAGAAAAGAGAGCAGGATTATTAAAGCTTTGAACAAAATATATCTTCCTTCTCTCCGTTGGGCCCTAAAGCATAAATGGCAGGTCGCCGGAGGAATGGTATTATTGCTGGCGATCACCTTATGGATTATTCCTCACCTGGGGAAGGAGTTCATTCCTGTTATGGATGAAGGTGCTTTTGATATGGATATTCAAATGCTGCCGGGAATATCTCTGGAAAAAGCTATGTCTATCAGCCAGGAGGTAGAAAAACGATTAAAACGATTCCCAGAATTAGAAACTGTGGTCTCACGAACCGGTCAAACCGGGATAGCCCTCGAAGCTCGAGGCGTAGAGAAGACTGGATTTGTTGGTTCTTTGAAGCCCCGGGCTGAGTGGACTTCGGCTCGAAATAGAGAAGAACTTATCACCAAAATGAGGCAAGCTATTTCCGATATCCCCGGTATTTCCTATTCTTTTAGTCAACCAATTGCTTGCCGCATAGATGAACTGGTAGCCGGGACTCGAGCTCAGCTAATAATAAAATTATTTGGCGATGATCTGGAAATTCTAAAAACCAAAGCCGAGGAAATTGCCGCCGTGTTAAGCAGCATTAAGGGAGCTACAGATATTGTGGTAGAAAGAATATCAGGCCAACCCTATCTCGTAGTAGAGGCCAACAGGGAAAATATTAAAACCTATGGTTTACAGACAGGAGATGTTCTTTCTTTGGTTGAAGTTGCTGTCGGGGGTAAAGCTATCACCAGAATGTATGAAGGAGAGCGCTCTTATGATGTGGTAATTAAATATCCAGAGAATAAACGTAACTCAATTGAAAATCTAAAAGAGATTTTAGTGGATACTCCAGCAGGCTATCGCCTTCCTCTAAGTTATCTTGCTTCTATTAAGCAAGTTGAAGGCCCATCACAAATCAGCCGAGAAGCAGGATTCAGGAGAATAGGCATCGAAGTGAACATCAGCGGGCGCGACCTGGGCAGTTTTGTAGCTGAAGCTAAACAGAAAATAAAGGAGAAAGTAAGTTTGCCCTCCAGCTATCGGCTGGAATGGGGAGGCCAGTTTGAAAATCAGCAGCGGGCTATGAAAAGGCTAATGTTAATCATTCCCTTAACCATCACTCTTATTTTCTTTTTACTCTTTTCTACTTTTGATTCTTTTAAATTAGCTCTACTTGTTCTTCTAAATTTGCCTTTCGCCCTTATTGGTGGAGTTTTTTCTCTCTGGATTTCTGGTCTTTACCTCTCGGTTTCAGCTTCGGTCGGTTTTATTTCCCTTCTGGGCATAGCCGTCCTTAATGGAGTAGTCCTAATCAGCTATTTCCAGCAGCTGGTTAACGGTGGAGAGTCACCTGAAAAGGCTATTATTCTTGGTGGTCAGCGAAGGCTGAGGCCGGTTTTAATGACCGCTTCTACTACTTTGCTTGGCCTGACTCCGTTACTTTTTGCTCAAGGTCCCGGTTCGGAAGTTCAGCGGCCTCTGGCGGTAGTAGTCATAGGTGGACTTATTACTTCTACCATTTTGACTCTGGTCGTTTTACCCGTATTCTACCTCTGGCTTGCGGGCAAGCAAAGCCCCCCTCCACCCGGGCTCTAAAAATAAATCATAAAAATTAGTTTAATCCAGGCCAAAATTAATCGCTTAGAAAATCAACTAACTTCATATTTTTATTTTTAAGGCTTAGACCAAGAGCTCTTTCTAAATAGGCCACTGATACGCGGTAATCAATAGTGGCTTTAAGCTCAGCCTCGCGGGCATTGGCCAGGTCCCTCTGATATTGCAGAACTGTGTAATTGGTGCTCTGACCAACTTTTAATTTTTCTTCTTCAGCAGCCAGTTTTTGCTCTTGCAGAATTCGGGCTGCTTTATAGGCATCAATTCTTTCCAGGTTCGCCTGGACATTTCTCAGGGCCGTTTTAACATCCAGTATGGCCTGTTGCTCCTGTTGTTTTAAATTCAGCTCAGCTTGTTGAAGATTTATCCTGGCCTGGGCATAGCTGGCTCTGGAAGCTATGTTATTCAAGGGAATACTGAGGGTCATACCAACTGACCAGTTCTGATATTTGAAGCTAAAGGCATCACTCAATGATTTGCTACGTGGCCCAGGAACTACTCCCACTATTACCCCGGTTAAAGGATTATTATTAAGGTAAAGCAGTCTGTCGCCGGAAAGGCCCGGGGCATAAAATGAGGCGGTTAAGTTGAGAGCCGGTAAAAGCTGATTTTTAGTCAGAGTCAAATTGAACTGTTGAGCCTGTAAATTAATCTGGAGGTTTTTCAGGTCGGGCCGGTTAGCCAGAGCTATGGAAATAGCTTCATCTAAGGATATTTCTTTCTTTTCCACCGCAGGAAGGTCTACAGGAACAATTGAAGCATACTGCTTTTCTTCTTCCTGGCTCATATTCATTAAAGTTTTAAGCTGGTCCTCAGCATTTTTAACCGCAGCCTGAGCAGCAATAATGTCAGCTTTTCTCGAAGCAACTTCCGATTCGGCACTGAGTACATCAAGCGGAGCCAGAGTGCCGATTTCTACAGATCTCTGATTCTTTTCTAATAATTCCTGAGCCAATTCCAGAGATTGCTGCTTAACCTTGAGATCTTCAATGGCATAAACCAGATTCCAGTAAGCCTGCTCGGCTGAATAAATTGTATCCATCAGGGATTTTTCTAATTGGGCCTCCGAAGCTGCTAAATTATTTCTGGCTAAAATTATTGTCTGATTGCTGATATTATAACCAAAGTTTTGTAAAAGGGGCTGGCTGAAATCAAATCTTAAGGTGCTGTAGTAACGCGGGTTCCAGGTCTGATAGTTCTGAGTGGTAAAATTTTTATATGTATCTAAGCTGATATTTAGAGTACCACCAAAAGGAATGGCCTGAGAAATCTGCCCGTTTAAATCATTATATCTGGTTATGGTGCTTTCAATTGATTCCAGGCCGGAAAAAGAAGGGGTATTATTTCTTCTCTGAGTATACCCAAAATTCAGCGTCGGATAATATTTTTCTTTGCTTCTTTGCAGCCCGGCTGCGGCTAATTCGGGACTCAATTTCTGGACATAAACACCCAGATTGTTTTTCATCGTCCTGATAATACAATCCTCGAGAGTCAGGTTCAGGACCTTTTTTTCTTGAGCTAAGATTGTTAAATTACTTAGAAAAAGAAATATCAAAAACAGGCTTAAATTTTTAATAATTTTCCTCATTTTGAAACCTCCAGTTATCTTGGTCAAATATATGAATTATCTCAATACTTAGGGCTTTCACCTTACTAAAGCTATCATTCATACCGCAGAGCTTCTATCGGGTCGAGTCTGGATGCCTTACGAGCCGGATAATACCCAAAAAATATACCCACTGAAGCAGAAAAAATAAAAGCTAACAAAATTGAGCCGGGGGTAACCACGGTGGTTATGCCCTGAAAAACAGAGACATATTTCATCAGTCTTGAGGTTCCAATTCCGACAATTATTCCTATTACTCCGCCCCCGACACTCAGTACTACGGCCTCAATCAGAAATTGAAGTAAAATATCTTTTTCTCTGGCTCCAACCGCCAGACGGACACCTATCTCTCTGATACGTTCAGTCACTGATACCAACATAATGTTCATAATACCAATGCCGCCAACAATAAGTGAAATGGAAGCAATTGAACCTAAAAGAATGGTCATAATCTGGGTTGACTCCGCTGCACTTTGAGCTACGTCAGCTATGTTCCGGACCATAAAATCATCATCCGAACCAGGCATAATATGATGTCTCTCTCTCATTAATTCCTCAATCTGTTTCTGGGCTTCAGCGGTTCGATCGGCAGAAACTGCAGAGACATCTATAGAGCTTATATAATCAACGTTGCGTAATCTTTTCATAACCGTGGTATAAGGAACAGCAATCATATCATCCCGGTTAAAGAAACCACCCTGTTCGCCTTTTGATTCCAAAACACCTATAACTTTAAAGGGAATCTTACTGATTCTTATGGTCTTACCTATGGGATCCTCATCTTCAAAAAGATTCTGTTTAACATCGCTTCCTAAAACACAAACCTTAGCCGCTGAGGCTACCTGAGATTCATCAAAATAAGTACCTTCAACCACAGCCCAGTTTCTGATAAACGGGAATTTCTCACCAGTTCCCTGAATTTGAGTATTCCAGTTTTTGTTGGCGTAAACTACCTGAGCTCTGGTAGAAATGGAAGGAGAAACAGCCTGGACAGCATCGCAGTTCTCTTCAATGGCTTTGGCGTCTTCGGGTTTTAAATTAATATAGCCTCCTGCTCCGGTCGCCACTCCCCGGAAATTGCGGCTGCCAGGGTAAACGAAAAGGAGATTGGTCCCCATAGAAGCAAACCTTTCCTGAATACCCTGTTTGGCTCCTTCACCAACGCTGACCATAGCAATTACCGCAGCCACCCCGATGATGATACCCAAAATGGTCAAAAAAGATCTCATCTTATTCCGGGTCAAAGCCCGGATAGATACCTGTAATATACGAAAAATTTTCATTTTTAACCTCCTGAGACCGAAGCTCTTTCCTCGCTGCTATGATTAACCTCTTCTCTGACAATTAAACCATCTTTAAGATAGAGCCGGCGCTTGGCATAAGAAGCTATTACCGGATCATGGGTGACCATAACCAAGGTGATTTTCCTCTCCTGATTCAGACGGCAAAAGATATCCATAATTTCAGCCCCGGTCTTAGAATCAAGGTTTCCAGTTGGTTCATCGGCCAGAATAATTGAGGGTTCATTGACCAGAGCACGGGCAATAGCTACCCGCTGCATCTGTCCTCCAGAAAGCTGGTTGGTCCGATGATGTTCCCAGCCCTTAAGACCAACAATTTCCAGAGCCTTCATAGCTTTCTCTCGAGATTCCTTGCTACTGACATTGGCGTAGAGCATCGGAAGTTCAACATTTTCCAGGGCCGTGGTCCGGCTGAGAAGGTTAAAGTTTTGAAAGACAAAACCGATTTTCTTATTCCTGATTGCTGCCATCTGATCTTTGGGTAACTCTGAAACATCCATCCCTTCCAGATAATAATTACCTGAAGTGGGCCTATCTAATAATCCCAGAATGCTCATCAAAGTTGTTTTACCAGAACCGGAAGGTCCCATAATTGCCAGAAATTCAGAGTAATCCACGCTGTAAGTGATACCCCTTAAAGCCTGAACCTGAGTTTCTCCGATCTGATATATTCTGACTATATTTTCTAATCGAATAATTTTCTCACTCATCTTAATTCCTGCCATTTTTTTATCTTCGGATCATAAACATACCACCACCTGGAGGAGGAGTCTGTGTTCTACTGGAAGAAGCTGTCATTAACCCGATTATAACTTCGTCACCTTCTTTAAGGCTACTACCCAATACTTCAGTGTAGCTGCCATCAGTAACACCTGTCCTGACGAATACTAATTTTAAGTCGCCCTTCTGATCAAGCATCCAGACTCTGGAAGGGCCCCTCCTCATTCCTGGCTGACCGCTGCCAGCAGTTCCTCCCATTTGAGCAAAATTAAATGTTCTCTGGCCACCACCGGCTGGCTGGCTGGAAGCCGGTACATTTTCGCCCGCTTGCTGTCTTCTGGCTGCCATTTCGTCAAAAGCAGCTTTCATCATCTTCTGCATCTCTTCGGGCTTCAAGTCAGGAGTAAATCGTAAAGCAGCATTAGGAACACGCAAGACATTTTTGGCTTCTCCAACAATAATTGAACAGGTAGCAGTCATCCCCGGTAAAAGTTTAAGACTGGAGTTATCCACATCCAGAATGGCTGAATATTGAACCACATTCTGGGAAACCTGAGCAGCGTAGCGCACCTGCTTGACTGTTCCCCAGAAAATATCGTTGGGATAAGCCTCCACTGTAAATTTTACTTTCTGTCCTTCTTTAACCTTACCTACGTCAGCTTCATCAACCAGGGCCTGGACCTGCATTTTGGTCAAGTCATTAGCAATCTGGAAAAGGACCGGTGCCTGAAAACTGGCAGCTACGGTCTGGCCAACATTGATATTTCTGGAAACAACCACCCCATCAATTGGAGAACGAATTATGGCATAGCTCAGATTAACTTTACTGGCATCAAGCTGATATTTGGCCTGATTGGCCCGAGCTTGAGCCTGAGTCAGATTGGCTTTGGCCTGAAGATAATTAGCCTCAGCCTGGTCCATATCCTGAGAGGCAATTAAATTCTTTGCGTACAGATTTTTTGCTCTCTCGTAATTTTTCTGAGCAATTTCCAGAGCTACTTTGGCGCTCTCCACAGCCGCCACTGCATTCTGATAATTAGCCTGATTCTGCTCAATCTGAGCCTCCAGCTGGCTCTGATCCAGCTCAGCCAATATTTCTCCTTGTTTAACTTTGGAGTTAAAATCCACATAAATTTTTTCAATTTTGCCAGAAACCTGGCTTCCAACATCAACCAGCACCACCGGGTTTAACGTTCCAGTACAGGTAACTACTGATTCGATATCCCCGCGGCCAATTTTTTCGGTCCGGTATTTAGGCTTGCTGCTGCTGCTCTTTTTGAGCAAAGTAAAACCAACAACCAGACCAATAATAACCACAATAGCAATGGTGATGAATAAGGTTTTCTTCTTCATCTTACTTCTCCTTTATTCTCCTTTTTAGGTGGAATTTGCACTTGAGGTTTATCCTCACGCCGCTCGGAAGAATCTCTTCGTTGCTGGCGCATATATCTATCCATCATTTCCTGCATCTTCTTTTGTTGTTCTGGTGTCAGAACGCTATCCATTTCTTTTTTTAACTGATCTCTGAGATCCTTGAGACGTAGATGGATTTCTTTTCTAAAAGCTTCAAAACGCTCTTCGCTTTCTTTAAAAATTTCCTTGATTCGAGCTTCCTGCTCTGGGCTCAACTGAAGTTCTTTTGAGATAACTTGTAGAGTAGGAAAAGGTTCCTGCTTCGGCGCGGGTTTCGGTCTCAAATATGATTTTTCCCACAACAAACCAACCAAAAATCCCAGCCCAAAGACTACAATTAAAGAAATAGCTATCCACAGCTTATATTTATTTTTCATTATTTACCTCTCCTCACAGTTTCCTGGCTCTCCAGACCAGCAAAAAGAAGTTTCAGCTGGCGATTTTCTGGTTTTTCTTCTTCGAAAATTGCCTGAGTTTCTTTTAGTGGACTTTGATTTTGGAAAAGAAGAATCTCTGCCTGGCTATATTGTTTTGGTGATGGCTGAAACAAAAGCAAAGCTCCTACCAGTATGGTGGCGATTACCAAAAAAATAGGAACAGCAGCCGCATACCACCGTTCAGCTGCCGCCCAGATAGAGGGGCGGGATTCAGTAGCCAATCGGGCTTTCACTCTTTCAGCAAAATAAGGCAACGGCTCCGATTCTATTTTGCCTTCAGACATAAGCTTTTTCATTTTCTTATAGTCCTGGAGAAGGCGAGCACAGGAAGGGCAAACTTTAAGATGAGCCTCAAGTCTAGCCAGGGATTTCTCCTCCAGCCGTTCGTCAAGCAGTTTAGATATTAATTTTTCTGCTTTTCGGCATTTCATTTTAATCCTCCTCCCTGGCTCAACACCGGAGCCAGTTTCTTTCTTAAAAGCCTCCTTGCCCGGTGCAATCGGGAATCAACAGTTCCCGGAGAAAGTTTCAATATCTTTCCTATCTCCTCATAACTTAAACCCTGAATATCCCTCAGAGATAATATTAGACGATATTTTTCTGGCATTTCTTCCAGCTTTTGCCATAACAGCGCTTTACGTCTTTCCTCTTCCTGGTTTTCAGCCAATTGTAGCGATACTTCTTTATCTTCAGCCTTTATTTCCGGGATGTCTTCCAATCTCAAATCATCTTTTTCTTTCTTATGCTTCCGTAAATAATCACGGATATGGTTTATGGCAATCTGATAAACCCAGGTTCCGAACTCTGACTGAAAACGAAACTTCTGGAGCGACATATAAATTTTCAGAAAAACTTCCTGCGCCAGGTCATCGGCCGTTTCCCTATTATGGACGAAGTTGATGGCCAGGCCACAAACCCTGGCCTGATAGGCTTTTACCAGAGCGGTGAAAGCTTCTTCGTCTCCCCGCTGAGCCAGCTTCACCATCTGGTGCTCATCCATCCCGTTCTCACTTTTCTTAGCCTCGGTCATTTGGACGGAACCCCTTCTCTTTTCTTCCTGTTGATTATTTTATTTTTTTCTTAAGATTCCAGCGTTTCATTTAATTTTACCTTAATTTATCCTTCATATAAATGCCTTTATACCTTTTTTCTTTAAATATAAACCCCTAATCTTCTCTGAGAGTTGATTCTGCTTTCTTTAATGGTTATAATTAAAGCATGAAATGGGAAGAAATAGCTAAAGAGTTAACTCAACCTACAGATGCTAAGATTATCCTTTTAGTAATGGACGGATTGGGAGGCCTTCCGATAAACGGACTGACTGAGCTTGAAGCTGCCTACAAACCCAATCTGGATGAAACAGCCAAAAGGGGTGTATGTGGAGTAACTGACCCCGTTTTTATGGGAATTACCCCGGGCTCAGGCCCGGCTCACCTGGCTATTTTTGGCTATGACCCGCTTAATTATCAGCTTGGCCGGGGAATTCTTGAAGCTATGGGGACCGGTGTGGAAGTTGGCCGGGAAGATGTAGTAGCCAGAGGTAATTTTGCCACCTTAAAAGATGGAATTGTAGTCGATAGAAGAGCCGGACGGATTTCCACTGAAGAAAATATCAAGCTCTGTGCCACACTCAACCAAAAAATCAAAGAAATTGACGGAATTAAATTTTCCTTTTTCTCCGGCAAGGAACATCGTTTTGTACTAAAAATATCAGGGCCAGGACTTTCTGATGCTCTGACCGATGCCGATCCTCAGAAAGAAGGTCGCCCAGCTATTCCGGCTCAAGCTCTTGCTCCGGAAGCTGAATTTACAGCCCGCCTAATTAATAAATTTTTAGAAGAGCTAAAGAAGGTGCTTAAAGATGAGGCCAAGGCTAATTATGCCCTTCTCCGCGGCTTTTCTAAATTCCCCTCCCATCTTCCACCTATGACTCAACTCTATAATTTAAAACCTGCCTCTATTGCCAATTATCCTATGTACCGTGGATTGACCAGATTACTGGGAATGGAAGTTCTTGATGTCGGGCCTCAAACTGAAGAAATATTTTCAGTTTTGGAAAAAAATTATTCTAACTATGACTTTTTTTATCTCCACTTCAAAAAAACTGATTCGGCCGGCGAAGACGGACGCTATGAAGATAAGGTAAAAGCCATTGAGGAAATTGACCGTTTCATCCCTCGGCTCTGGGCTCTGAAGCCGGATGTGCTGGTAATTACTTCTGATCATTCCACTCCTTCTCTTCTTAAATCTCATTCCTGGCATCCGAATCCTTTTGTTTTAGTCTCATCCACAGCAGTACCAGACGAAGTCACCCATTTCACCGAAAGGGAATGTGTTAAGGGAGCCCTTGGTCGTTTTCGTTCTCTTTATGTTATGCCGCTGATGCTGGCCCATGCTTTAAAACTAAAAAAATACGGGGCCTGATTTTTCTTTTCCAGTTGCTTTCTTCCCTTTTTGCTGGTATTTATCATTAGAGGAAGAATAAAATCCATTTGATGCGGTTAAAATCAAATTTTTTATTGTTGCTATTCTTAATATTCGTCACACCATATTCCACCATTGGAGAACAGCCAGATGCACGGGTTGAGGTTACCTCTGTAAGGTATCATCAGCATCCAGATTTTTTCCGCATTGTCCTCCAAATAGCAAAAGTGCGAGAATTTTATGCGGCCGAGCTTAAAAACCCTGACCGCTTTTATCTGGATCTCTTCCAGACAAAACTTAACTCGTCCCTCCAGGGAAAAATTTACGAGCTGAAAACCTTTGACCTGAAAACGCTTCACCTGACTCAAAAAAGCTCCTCCACGGTCCGGCTGAGCTTAGAATTTCTGGCGGGAGCTAAATATCAGAAAAAAATTTATTACCTTCAGAATCCCTGCCGCCTCGTTATAGATATTTACAAAGAGAATTCATCCGGACCCTCAAAAGAGAAAGCGGAACCAACCTCTGGTCAAAGGTTGCCGTCTGCTCCCGCTTCCGTCTCTAATCATGAAGAGCAACCACCGAGGCCACCTCTCCCTTCTCCATCTGGCTATTCTCTTGTCAGGCAATTGGGCTTGAGAGTAAGAAAAATTGTCCTTGACCCCGGCCATGGAGGCGTTGATCCCGGATGCATCAGCTCTTCAGGGATAAAAGAAAAGGATGTGGCTTTAGACCTGGCCCGAAGATTAAAAAAAATACTTGAAGTTCAAGGAGGTTTCGAGGTCTTTTTAACCCGGGACGGAGATTATACTATGTCCCTGGAAAAAAGAACTGCTCTGGCCAATCAGAAAAGAGCCGATCTGTTTATTTCTATCCACCTTAATTCCAGCCCGAGGAAAAATAGGACCGGGGTTGAAACTTTTTATTTGAATTTCAGTCCTGACCCGGCGGTGAATGAACTGGCCGCTCTGGAAAATGCTTCTTCTAACAAAAATATAGGCGAAATAAAATTCATTGTGGAAAAAATAATCAAGAATTCTAAATATGAAGAATCCAAGGACCTGGCTGAAAAAATACATTACAATTTGCTCCACCAACTCCGGCAAAATTTTGGACCGCGAGATGACCTCGGGGTTAAAGGCGGGCCCTTCTGGGTTCTTATTGGCAGTGAAATGCCGGCGGTGCTGGTTGAGGCTTCCCACCTTTCTAATCCGAAAGAAGAAGAAGCTCTGAAAACAGACTTATACCGTGAATCTATTGCTACCGGACTTTTTCGTGGTATTATGGAATATACAAAATCTTTAGGAAAAGGATAACCAAAATGGAAAGGCGAGAATTCATTAAAAGCGCCCTGTTAGCAGGCCTAACAATAAAATTTACGCCTGATCTTTTCCCCCAAAAAACAGTGACAGGTAACCCGGAAATGGCTGTGGTTCAAGGAGATTCACCCGCAGCTATCACCAAAGAAGCTTTGCAGATCCTCGGCGGGATGAAACGTTTTGTCAGCCGAGGGGATAAAGTTATAATCAAGCCTAATATCGGCTGGGACCGAACTCCAGAAATGGCAGCCTGCACCAATCCGGAAGTGGTTAAAACCCTGGTAGAGTTGGCCCTGACGGCCGGAGCCAAGGAAGTTATCGTTATGGATCACACCATAAATCAACCCAAGAGATGCTATGTCCGTTCTGGAATTCAAGAAGCGGCCAGTCAGGCGGGAGCCCGGGTTCTTTTTGCTGAAGACCAGCGGCTGAAAAAAGTGGCCCTTAAAGGAGAATGGTTAAAAGAATGGGAAGTTTATCAGGACTTTATGGAAGTAGATAAGATAATTAATGTACCTATTGCGAAGGTTCACAGCCTCTCCAAGGTAACATTGGGAATGAAAAACTGGTTAGGAGCTATTGGCGGCAGCCGTAACCAGCTTCACCAAAAAATAGATCAGGCCATGGTAGATTTAGCCGCTTTCTTCCGGCCAGCTCTTACTGTCCTCGATGGCTATCGGATACTTTTCCGCAATGGACCTCAAGGCGGATTAATTTCTGATACCAAGCTTATGAAAACCATAGTGGCTGGAATAGATCCTGTTGCTGTTGACGCCTATGGGGCGACTTTCTTTGATTATAAACCCCAAGATCTTCTTTTCCTGCGACTTGCTCAGGAAAGAGGGCTGGGGAAATATGAGCTGGAGAAGGTCAAAATTGAAAAGAGGAAAATCTAAAAAATATTTTTGGCTCCAGCGGTTAAGAATTTTTTCTCAATTTGCCTTTTTCACTCTCTTTTTTATTTTATTTCTCAAAACCCATTATGCCGGAGAAGATTATCTTAAGACAACTGTAGAAAGATATTTCCACTTTGATCCGCTTTTAGCTCTGACAACTATCATTGGCTCTCGATTGATTTATGCTGCTCTGTTATACTCTGGAATTACTGTCCTCGCCACTCTTTTATTGGGCCGTTTTGTCTGTGGCTGGATTTGCCCGCTCGGAGCCTTGCATCAATTTTTTTCTTTTATTTTTAAAAAAATACGCTGGCTTCGTCCCAAAAAAGACGATCGGGCGTCTTTAGCCCCAAAATATTTCATTCTAATTTTTATTCTGGTGGCTTCCATTTTAACCGTCAATTTAGCCGGTTATCTTGATCCTTTATCCTTCCTTTTTCGTTCTTTATCCGTCTATTTTTCTCCCTTCTTAAATCAGGTTTTATTACAGACTGGTAACCTGGCTTTCGCTCTTGGGCTTAAAACGCTGGGGGAAAATATGGGGCAAGCAATGGGCAACCTTGCGCTTAATAGCGTTTTCCAAAACGCCTTTCTTATCGGGTTGCTCTTTCTAATTGTTCTCGCCCTTAATGCTTGGAAAGAAAGATTCTGGTGCCGTTATCTTTGTCCGACTGGGGCCCTTCTTGGGCTTTTCTCCCGTTTTAACTTATTTAAATTAAAAATCGACCAGGAGAAATGCATTAACTGCCATCTTTGTTCAATTCAATGTGAAACTAATGCCCGGCCTTACCCTGTTGACGAATGGAGAAGTTCAGAGTGCATTTATTGTCAAACATGTGCAGCCATTTGCCCCACAGCTGCCATTAGCTTTCCATTAAGATGGCAAGCAGAAAAAATAAAAGGCATCGACCTCAGCCGCAGAAAAGTTTTGTTAACTTCTCTAACCTCTCTGCTGATTGCTCCAATTTTTAAAATTACCTGGCATAGACAGCGTTCCTTCCCGGCTTTAATTCGTCCCCCGGGCTCACTGCCAGAAGCCGAATTTCTATCTAAATGTGTAAGATGTGGCGAATGTATGAAAGCCTGTCCAACTAATGGGCTGCAGCCAGCTGTAACTGAAGCTGGACCGGAAGGAGTCTGGACTCCCGTTCTTGTGCCTAAAATTGGCTACTGCGAATACTACTGTTCACTATGTACTCAGGTCTGCCCAACCGGAGCCATTCGAGAGTTAACCATTGAAGAAAAAACTAAAGTAAAAATAGGAACGGCCTGGATTGATAAGAGTCGCTGTTTGCCTTATGCTCTGGGCAAGCCCTGCATCGTCTGTGAAGAGCACTGTCCGGTTTCACCTAAAGCTATTCAACTTATTAAAGTAGAAACGCTGACGCCCGAGGGTAAAACCGTTTCTAACCTGGCTCCTTTCGTTAATGTTGAGACCTGCATAGGCTGCGGCATCTGTGAAAACAAATGCGTGGTGGTGAATGAACCCGCTATCAGAGTTAGCAGCATAGGGGAGCAACGTTCAGAGAAAAACCGCCTCATCCTGGAGGTAACGGGAGAAAATCAATCCCAATAAAATGGGATAATGAGCCAGTCTCTAAAACTCCTGGCTTTTTGTTTTTACTGCTCTAATTTTTTTAAAATAAGGCAGGCATTAGTCCCACCAAAACCAAAAGAGTTGGTCATGGCATGAATGATTTCTCCCGGCCTGGGTTCATTCGGGACATAATCAAGGTCACAATCTGGGTCGGGATATTCATAGTTTATGGTTGGGGGCATTAACTGATGAAAAATAGAAAGAGCGGTGATGGCTGTCTCCACCCCCCCAGCTGCTCCTAAAAGATGCCCGGTCATAGATTTGGTCGAGCTTACCGCCAGCCTGCGAGCATGTTGGCCGAAGACCGCTTTTATGGCCATGGTTTCTGTCTTATCATTATAAGGAGTTGAAGTCCCATGAGCGTTGACATACTGAATTTCTTCGGGCAAAACCCCGGCATCTCTCAGAGCCATCCTCATTACCCTGGCTGCACCTTCACCATCAGGTGAGGGAGCCGTAACATGATAGGCATCACCGTTAAGCCCGTAACCAACTATTTCGGCATAAATTTTAGCCCCACGGCTTAGAGCAGATTCCAAATCTTCCAAAAGGACAATGCCTGCACCCTCACTCATCACGAATCCATCCCTCTGAGCATCAAAAGGTCGGGAAGCTTTCTCCGGTTCATCATTTCGCTCGGACAGGGCTTTCATATTGCAGAAGCCAGCCAGGCTCAAAGGAGTAATTGGTGCTTCAGCTCCTCCAGCAATCATTCGATCAACTATTCCGCTCTGAATCATCCTGAAGGCTTCGCCGATAGCGTGGGCGCCGGTACTGCAAGCAGTAGCATTAGAGAGGTTGGGGCCACGCGCTTTATATTTAATGGAAATATGAGCCGGAGCCTCATTAATTATTGTTTGGATAATAAAAAATGGTGAAACTCGCTCTGGCCCTTTTTCCATAAGAATGCGGTGAGTTTCTTCAATAGAACCAATTCCACCTATGCCTGAGCCAATATAGACACCGGTTTGTTCTCCTTCCAGCTTATCAAGAGCAATTTCGGAATCTTCAATAGCTAATTGAGCAGCAGCAATAGCATACTGGATAAATAAATCCATCTTCCTGACTTCTTTTCTATCAATAAATTGTTGAGCATCAAAATTTTTTATCTCTCCGGCGATTCTGGTACTAAATCGGGAGGTATCAAAGCGACTGATGTGGCTGATGGCCGATCTTCCCTCCAGAAGGGCCTTCCAGTTGGCTTCCTTCCCTACGCCCAGAGGAGTTACTATGCCTATTCCAGTTATAACCACTCTTCTTTTTTGATTATAATACACGCCCATAGGTTTTATTATTTAAAGGTATTTATAAGCAGGAAAATTCTCTTATTTCCCTTTTTGTTTTTCCTGGATGTAATCGATAGCCTTGCCAACGGTGTTCAACTTTTCAGCTTCATCATCAGGGATGCTCAGGCCAAATTCATCTTCTAAGGCCATTATTAATTCCACTGTATCTAAGGAATCTGCGCCCAAGTCCTGGGTAAATGAGGCATTCTCCGTAACCTGGTCCTCGCTGATATTCAGCTTGTCAGCAACAATGGATTTGACCTTCTTCAAAAGTTCTTCTCTTTCCATAATTACCTCCTTAAATTTTTTTTACATATACATTCCGCCGTTGACGTTAATCACCTGGCCGGTGATGTAGGCGGCATCATCTGAGCAAAGGAATTTAACTACCCGGGCCACTTCAACAGGGAGCCCAAAACGTTTCATTGGAATAATATCCAGAAATGCTTTTTTTACCTCTTCCGGGAGCTTCTCCGTCATCGGGGTAGCAATGTAGCCGGGAGCCACACAATTAACAGTAATGCCGCGGGCCGCAACTTCCCGGGCTAAAGATTTAGAAAAGCCAATTAAACCAGCTTTTGAAGCAGCATAATTGGTCTGGCCAAAATTGCCCATCAAGCCTACCACAGAAGAAATATTTACTATGCGACCGAACCTAAAAGAAAACATATGCTTTAAAACTGACCTTGAAAAGTTAAAAGCCCCTTTCAAATTTACTGCCAGAACCAGGTCCCAATCCTCTTCTTTCATCCGTAATAATAGGGAATCCCTCGTTATCCCGGCGTTATTTATAAGATGGTCAATTTTCCCCATCTCTTTAATTGCCTTCTCGGTCACTTCGTTGACCTGATCAAACCTGGTTACATCTGCTACCAAAGGCATTGCTTTAATCCCCTCACTTTTAAGGTGCTCAGCCACCTTTTCCAGCTTGTCCTCCTGAATATCAACCAAAATTACTGCAGCTCCAGCCCGACCAAGCTCCTCGGCAATAGTTTCCCCAATCCCCTGAGAAGCACCAGTCACCAAGGAAACCCGACCAGAAAAAATCATATAGCTACTCCTTTGCTGGCCTGGGCAAATTTCATCCACCCTTCCTGGATCTTATCCTGCAAATGCTGGGCAATCACTTCTTTCCCAACTCTGATAGCATTCTTAACTGCTTTCTGATTAGAACGCCCATGGCCAATAATACAAATTCCATTCACCCCTAACAAGTGGGCTCCACCATACTCAGAATAGTCTATCTTTTTATAAATTTTTTTCAAATGATGTTTTAAAAGCAGGAAGCCTACTTTGGCCAGCAGATTTTTGGTTATCTCTCTTCTGGCCATTGCCAGCATGGTTTCTACCACTCCTTCCGAAACTTTCAAGGCTACATTTCCGGTAAAGCCATCACTGACAATAATATCGGCGGCACCTGAATAAATATCCTTTCCCTCGACATTGCCAATAAAATTGAGAGCAGAGGCTTCCAGTCTTTTATAAGTCTCAAGGGTAAGTTCATTCCCTTTGGTTTTTTCTTCACCGATACTCATCAGAGCTATGGTGGGATTAGTACGCCTCATGGCGGTTTCCATAAAAATCTTACCCATTACGGCAAATTGCAGGAGATGCTGAGAAGTACAATTGGCACTGGCTCCTACATCTATTAGAAGAGAAACTCCTTTCAGAGTAGGGATAAGAAGAGCCAGACCCGGCTTTTCAATTCCCTCCAGGCTGCCCATAACTTTTTTGGAAATATAGGTGACCGCCGCAGTATTTCCCATCGAGACAAGGGCTTCCGCCTCCCTCTTTTTTACCAGCTCAGCGCCAATAAAGATAGAGGAACGACTCTTCCGTCTGAGAGAAATAAGCCCATCACCCATCCCGATAGTTTCAGGGGCATCAATTAAAGCAATTTTTGCTCTTTTAAGATTAAGGCTTTCCACCTCTTTTTTGATTCTTTTCTCCGGACCGATTAGCAGGACTTCTACTCCCAATTCTTCGGCTGCAGCCACCGCTCCTTCTACCACCACCCGGGGAGCAAAATCACCGCCCATCGCATCGACTGCGATTTTCATGATTTAAACCGTCTACTGTTCTGTACCTTCAATAACCTGGCGCCCTTTGTAATATCCGCACTCAGGACAGGCGCGATGGGGTAGTTTTGGATTCCCACAATTTGGGCAGAGGGAAAAAGAAGGCAAAGCAAGGTGATCATGCGCCCTTCTTTTACCTTTCCTTGAATGTGAATGTCTGCGTTTTGGGTTTGGCATTATCTTTTATCTCTCAAAAAAGATTTTAATCTTTCTAACCTTGGATCAGATTCTTTGATTTCACAGCCGCAACGACCGTTTTGAATAAGCTCGCCGCAAACAGGGCAGAGCCCCTCGCAATCTTCAGAGCAAAGCGGTCGAAGTGGAAGGCTGAGGTTGAGCTGCTCTAATATTACTTCTCTTAAATCAAGCTGCTGATGATAATAGAAAAATTTATCCAGGTCCTCCTCTTCCAATTCTTCTTTGATTTCATCCAGCTCTTCCGGCAAATAAACCAGGTCAAAAACTGAATCAACATTATATTCAAATGGCCTGAGGCAACGGCTACAGATAAAACTCAAACGGGTAGTCAGCCTGCCCTTAACCTGAACTTCTGTCCCTATTTTTTTTACTTCCACCACAGCATGAGCCGGCTCCAGAAAGACTGCTTCTTCTTCCACCAGATCCAGACTGAGAAAGTCGAAGTCCTGGTCAATATGCAATCCCTCTTTGGGGATTTCAGTTACATCAATTACCATAGCCATATCCTTTTTATGTCAAACTATTATACCAGCTTGAACCCCTTTGTCAACCTGACCCCATCCCTCCAATCTCCTGTTATTTACTTGCAGAGATAATGAGGATGAGTATAATCATAAATGGTTATAACGAATGGAAGGATATAATACCTGTATCGAATACAAAGGGGTAAAATTTATGATTCAAACCCAGGATAAAGGTCCTGCCTTTAACTATATTGAGTCTCTGGTCTATATTTCTGGCCGGCTGGTCAGCAGTAAAAAAGTATCATATGTTAATCAGCTTAACAGGCTCGACCTAAAAGATATAATCAAGCAGATGGTAGAGGACCTTCATACTGAGGTAATCGACGAAATTGTGGAAGGGAAATTCGACAAGTTTCTGGAATGAGCATAAAAAGATTGTTCTTAATCGATGGGAATTCGCTCCTATATCGCTCTTATTATGCTATCCAAAAGCTCTCTAATTCTGCTGGCTTTCCCACCAATGCCATTTACGGATTTATAAATACCTTAAAAAAAATTATGGATGAGGAAACCCCTGATTATCTGGGCATAGTCTTTGACACCGGTCTACCCACTCTGCGCCATCAAACTTTTAAAGAATATAAAGCCCAGCGACGACCAATGCCTGAAGACCTGGTTGTCCAAGTCCCGGTGTTAAAGCAGGTAATCCAGGCCATGCGAATTCCGCTTTTTGAATATCCAGATTATGAAGCTGATGATGTCCTGGCTACTTTGGCCCGGCTGGCTGCCGAGCAGCATTTACCATCAGTAATAGTAACTACCGATAAGGACCTTCTCCAGATTCTCGGGCCATGGGCGGCTGTATACAATCCAGCTAAAGAAATATATATTATCGATGACCAAATCAACCCTGATTTCTTAAAGACTTTAAATAAAAAAGGGGTAAATAAGGTTGAAGATATACTTGGAGTGCGGGCTGACCAGGTAGTTGCTTTTTTGGCCCTTCAAGGGGATGCTTCTGATAATATTCCTGGTGTTCCAGGAGTGGGGGAAAAGACTGCCAGAAATTTGATCCTGGAATTCGGAACACTGGAAAACCTCAAAAAAAACCTGGACAAAGTTAAAAATCCCAGAATTAAAGAAACACTGAAAAAAAACATTGAGCTCCTTGACCTTAGCGAGAAACTGGTTGCGGTTGAAACTCATTTAAATCTCGAACTGGACTTGGAAAAATTCCGTCCCCGCGAACCTGATCGCGAATCACTCCTGCATTTATATCAAGAATTAGAATTTACCACTTTAATCACCCAATATTTAAATAAAAACCAAAGCCCCTCCAGCAAAGAATTTTCAGCTATACTTAACCGCCAGGATTTTGTTCAACTTTTGCTCAGATTGAAGCAGATTCCAGGTTTTGCTCTTGACACTGAAACTACCAGTATTTACCCAACAAGAGCCAGGCTGGTGGGCCTCTCTTTCTGCCTCAAGCCTGGAGAAGCCTTTTATCTTCCTCTCCGCCATAATTACCCCCTGGCTCCAGAACAATTGCCGATAGATTATGTCCTGGCAGAAATTAAACCTATCCTGGAAGATAAAAATATTAAGAAAATTGGGCAAAATATAAAATATGATTATATTGTCCTTAAAAGAGAGGGAATAAAACTTCAGGGCATAAGTTATGATACCATGATTCTTTCTTATCTCCTTGAACCCAACTGGGGAAAACATAGCCTGGACAAGCTGGCTGCCTATTATTTCCAGGAAGCTAAAATCCCTTTTGAAAGCCTGGTCGGCCGCGGGAAAAATCAAACCACTATTGATCAGGCTCCGATTGAAAAGGTGACTGAATACGCCTGCCAGGATGCCCATTTAGCCTTGAGGCTGAGTGAAGTTCTCTGGCCTGAAATTGAAAAGCGAGAAATGGCTCGCCTCTATGAAGAAATAGAACTGCCATTGATAGAGGTATTGGCCGAAATGGAAATCAGAGGCATAAAGGTCGATACCGGTTTACTGCGATCTTTATCTTCCGAGCTGGAAACACAGTTGCGTCAGCTGGAAAAAAAGATTTATGAAATGAGCGGACAGGAATTTAACATTAACTCCCCTCAACAACTCAGTCAGGTCTTATTCTACAAGCTTAATCTTCCTCCTTCTAAAAAAACCAGAATAACTCGGGGGCTATCTACAGCTACAGACATTCTGGAAGAGCTGGCTCCACTCCATCCTTTGGCCGGAGCTGTATTGGAATACCGGCAATTGGCTAAAATTAAATCAACTTATACAGATTCATTAATAGAACTGGTTAATCCCGAAACCGGAAGGGTTCATACCTCCTATAATCAGGCTACAGCCGCTACGGGACGCTTATCATCTTCTGATCCGAACCTGCAAAATATCCCGGCCAGGGGAGAAATGGGGAAAAAGATAAGGAGCGCTTTCATTCCAGAGGCGGGACATTTACTTCTTTCTGCTGATTATGCCCAAATAGAACTTCGCTTGCTGGCACATCTTTCTGGCGACCCGCTACTCTGTGAAACTTTTCTAAGCGACCGAGATATCCACACCGAAACCGCCCAACGGGTATTCGGGCCGGCAGCTGCTCTATTTCCAGAAGAAATGCGGCAGCGAGCCAAAATCATAAACTTCAGCATTATCTATGGGACTTCAGCTTTTTCTTTAGCCAAGGAACTGGAAACATCCACCACTGAAGCTCAAAAATTTATTGACCTCTATTTCCAGGAACATCAGAAAGTTAAAGAATATCTGGACAAAGCGGTGGAACTGGCTCAGCAAAAAGGGTATGCTCAGACCATTTTCGGGCGGAAGCGCCCGATTCCGGAACTTAAAAGCCAGGATAAAAACATTTTTCAGGCAGGAAGACGAATGGCCCTTAACACTCCAATACAGGGATCTGCTGCAGATATCATAAAACTGGCCATGGTCAATATTTATAGAGCTATAAAAAAGCAAAACCTCAAATCGCATATGATTTTACAAGTTCACGATGAGTTGGTTTTTGAAGTCCCTGAAGACGAAAAAGAAATTATGGAAAATTTAGTTAAAAATAGTATGGAAAATGTCTGCCGGCTAACCATTCCTTTGAGAGTCCACCTTGGTTGGGGAAAAAATTGGGCTGAAGTAAAATAAACTTGCTGGCGAAAATTTTAGATTACACTCTTAAACCTGAAAAATACTTATCAATATTAATTGCCAAATCCAGATAATCTCGATAAATTTAGAAAAGAGGGGATAATAGGGTGCTTTGCCGCTATATCTTCACCATAATATTATATTAGGGATTTTTGATAAACCCTGAAAATTTTGTAAACCTGCCCTCCCACTCTTTCCATTTCAGCTCTGACCCGGACATTTGATTCCATTTCATGATGCGTATCAATGATTTCAAAGCCAGCCTGCTGAGCTGAAGTAATCATAGCCATGCCCATCAGAGCATCCAATCCCTGGCCCCGATATTCTTTCTTAATCGCTCCTAATAGCAAATCCAGTTGCTTGGTTTTTTTACTGGCTCGTAAAATGTGAAATATGCCGAAGGGGAAAAGGCGACCGCGGGCTTTCTGAATACCTTCAGTTAGATCGGGGATGCCCACGATAAAAGCTACTACCTGGCCATCCTTTAAAACTCCCTTCACAAATCTGGGATCAAGAACTGGCAAGTATTTCTTAGCTAAAGCATCCATTTCTTTTTCGTCCAGAGGAGCGTACCCATAAATGTTGCTTTCTATATAAGTTTCGTTCATCAGAGACAGAATGGGGCGAACCCAGGGTTTAATCTCTTTCTTATTCTTAAATTCCAGAAGTTCAAAATTCCCCTTTTTCAGGATCCTCTCTGAAACACGGCGGTAAAGTTCCGGGACTTCTTTGGGAATGACAATTTTATAAACAAAGTAATCATTATCCTTGGTATAACCTTCTTTCTCCACCATTTCCGGCATCCATTCAAAATTATAGTAGGTGGCAATGGTAGCTCGATTTTCAAAACCTTTAATCAGAAATCCTTCCGGGTCTTGATCAGAGAAACCATAAGGGCCTATTATTCTGGTCATACCTTTTTCTCTGGCCCATTGTTCCACCCGCTGGAGAAGGCTATGAACTACCTCCTGATCCTTTATGCTTTCTAAATAGCCAAAGCGAGCAGTTTTTTCCCGGCGCACTTCATTATAGCGATGGTTAATAATGCCCATAATTCTACCTACTATCTGACCATCTTTTTCCGCCAGAAGCATTAACGTATCGGAATATTCAAAGGCTTTATTCTTCTTGGGGTTAAAATAGGCCCATTCGTCCATATAGATAGGCGGAACCCAATTTTTATGTCCCCGATGTAATTTCTCAGGAAGAAAAATAAAAGTTTTTAATTGTTTCCTGGATTTAACTTCAATTAAGTTAATAGTCATATTGTCCTCTTACCATTTTTTAAGAGATTTTATCAAATTTCGGAAAAGAATAAAATTAAAATAATAATAAATCAGCTTAATTCTTATCTGTGGAAAATCCAGAGCCTTTTCTGTTAAAAAACTGTGAATTTTCTTTTAAAAATTCTTAGATAAATTCTTGACAATTACTTTTTTATTTTAATATACTCACTTTCTCATGAAAGTCGAGACCATAACCCTTCTTACCATTTTTATTCCGGTTTTAGGTTCATTGCTGGTTCCTCTTGCTGGAACTATCTCTCCCAAACTGCGGTCCGTATGGTCAGTGCTGTTAGGCGGGATAACCGCTTTTCTGCCTCTGACTCTCATCCCTCAAGCAATGAAGGGGGGAGAGATAATCTGGAGCAAGAGACTGGCATTGGGATTGGATTTCGTTTTAGTTATCGACCCGCTGTCAATTTTCATGTCGATTGTTTCTTCCTTCATTGGCTTCCTGATCATAATTTATTCACTTGGCTACATTCACCATGATGAAAATCAAAATGAGTACTATTTGATGGTCGTATTGTTCATCGGTTCAATGATGGGACTTGTTTTCTCCGCTAGCCTGGTCTTCATGTACCTGTTCTGGGAGATAATCGCCATTGCCTGCTGGAGATTGATTGGGTTTTATCGGCAGAAAGATTATATCATCAAAGCAGATAAAGCCTTCCTGATGACCTTTGGCGGCGCCGTAGTTATGTTACTTGGATTTATCATCATTTATGGACAGACGGGAACTTTTAATTTAGTGGCTATGAGGGGGGTGGCCATCCCCGGCTCTGCTGTTCTGCTGATCCTGTTTGGAATGTTCTCTAAATCAGCCACCGTCCCACTCCATACCTGGTTACCTGATGCCGGCGTTGCTCCGACTACAGTTACCGCTCTGCTTCATGCTGCTGTTTTGGTCAAGATTGGAGTATATGCTTACGCCCGCCTCTTCCTTTACACTTTTAAAATTCCAGAATCCTGGCAGCAGACCATTATTCTGGTGGTTGTCCTTTCCAGTCTGGTTGCTGCTGGAGCAGCTACTGTAGAAAATGATTTTAAAAGAATCCTGGCTTATTCTACTGTCAGCCAGATAGGCTACATATTTCTTGGTTTAAGCATAGCTAATCCAACAGCAATTTCTGGTGGTCTGCTTTACATTCTTATGCACGGTCTGGCCAAAGCTGGATTATTTCTTTGTGCTGGCATAGTTATTCATGCTACTCATAAAAGAGACATAAGAGAAATGGGTGGCCTGATTAAAACTATGCCTGTTACTGCCATTTCATTTTTAATCTGTGCTTTTTCCGTAATGGGCCTTCCGCCACTGGGCGGTTTCTTCTCCAAGCTGCTGGTCATCATGGGAACAGTTCAGGCCAATCGAGTCTGGATAGCAGCCCTGGCTCTTTTCACCGCAGTGCTTACTATGTTTTATCTTATGCGAGTTTTTGCTCTTGTCTTCCTTGGTGAACTTAAAATTCCTGCTCCCGAAAAAACACCGTCCATGGTCGGGGTGGTGGCGGTGTTAGCGGTGCTTTCTGTTCTGGCAGGCCTGTTTGTTTCCTTCCCGATGAAACTTGTCCAGGTGGCAACAACTCATATTAGCTGGTGGCTAAAATGACGGCAATGACTTTACTCTGGCCAATTATTTTTCCGTTAGCGGTGGCAACTGTCTTTTTCCTTATCCCTTCACGGGTAAAATTAGTTAGAGAAGTGCTGGCAGTTCTGAGTTCCGCGGTGATTCTTTACCTTGGTTTCGCCCTATTTTCTTTAAAAAATTTAACTTTGACCACCGACTGGCTGGGAATGGGTATTAATTTTGACCTCAGGCTCTATCAGTTTTCTGCTTTTATTCTATTAGGCCTTTCAGGCTTTCTTTTTCTTATCTGCCTATATTCTACCGTCAAGATGAAAAATCACCCGCGGATAAGGGAATATTATGGATATGTTTTCTTAGCAGCAGCCTTTTCCAACGGCGCAGTCTTAGCTAATAATTTTATTCTGCTCATATTTTTCTGGGAAGCACTGCTAATTACCACTTACGCTCTGGTAACACTGGGGCTGAAACCCACCTCTCATCGGACTGCAGTTAAGTCGCTTTTAATCGGCGGCTTTTGTGATTTTTCCATGATTCTGGGAATCGGTCTCCTCTGGGCTTCTACCGGCTCCCTGACCATGAATCAGATTCACGTTGAACCTCACGGTCTGGCAGCCGCGGCTTTCATCCTGATGATGATTGGAGCCATTGGTAAGGCTGGAGCTATGCCCTTCCATACCTGGATTCCAGACGCTGCCCTGGATGCTCCTGTTACCTTTATGGCCTTTATGCCTGCTTCTTTTGAAAAGCTTCTGGGCATTTACCTTCTGGCCAGGATTTCCCTTGATTTCTTTGAGCTGAAAGTGCGAAGCACTATGTCTTTAGTGCTGATGATCATTGGAGCAGCCACCATCGTTCTGGCAGTTTTCATGGCTCTTATCCAGAAGGATTTCAAAAAACTTCTTTCCTTCCATGCTATTAGTCAGGTGGGTTATATGATTCTTGGCATCGGCACGGCTATTCCCATTGGGATTGCTGGCGGAATTTTTCATATGATAAATCATGCTATGTACAAGACCGGGCTGTTCTTGAGCTCTGGTTCAGTTGAGCACCGCACCGGCACCACCGAACTCAAAAAGCTTGGCGGTTTAGCCCGTGAAATGCCCTGGACTGCCTTAGGTTTTTCCGTCTGTGCTCTGGCCATTTCAGGAGTTTGGCCTCTTAACGGCTTTGTCTCCAAAGAAATGGTATTCCATGGAGCCTTAGAGACTGGTTATCCAATTTTTGCCATAGCTGCCTGGGTGGGCGCCATTTTCACCTTTGCTTCATTCCTTAAGGCCGGCCATTCAGTTTTCTTTGGACCGAGAACCAATGAAGTTGCAAAAACTCGAGAAAGTGAAGCCGCCATTGTTTTGCCAATTTTGATTCTGGCTGCCCTATGTATTATCTTTGGAGTTTATAATAAGCTTCCCCTCCAGAATTTCATCCAGCCTATTTTATCCGGAAAGGTGGAAGCTGGAGAACATTTAGATTTTACTGCTCATGCTCTAAGCCTGTTTAACCCCGTGGCAGGAGTTTCTATCCTCTGTTTGCTCATAGCCCTTGGTCTTCATTTCTATGGGTGGAACCGTGGCGGAAAGAAAGCCTATCTGGCATCTGAACCAATCCATCAGTTAGTTGGATTGAAGCAGTTATACAATCTGTCTGAAGCCAGATTTTTTGATCTATATGAACAAGGAATTAAATTTTTGTCATGGCTGGCCCGCATGCTCTTCCAGTTTGTAGATCGGCCGATAGATTTTATTTATGAAAAAGTAATTACAACTATAGGTCAGACATTTACTGGCATTCTGCAAAAAGCTCATAACGGTCAGTATGCTAATTATTTAGCCTGGACGATAGGCGGCCTGGTGGTCGTCATTTGGATAATACTTCAGTTATTAAAATAGAGGAGGAGCGGTGGTATTCTCATTTATTGTTATACCTTTATTGATAGCTGCTTTTATGCCTCTTATCGGTAAATTTTCAAAAAAATTAATCCCGGACCTTCTGACTAACGCCGCTCTGGCTTTTCTCCTGTTCAACTCGCTGCTGCTGATTAAACCAATATTTAATCAGGGTTCAATAATTCAAAACATCCACTGGCTGGGAGAGAAAGTCAACCTGCAGATAGCGCTGGATGGGTTTAATTTATTTATGCTCTTTACAATTTCCCTTGTCAGCCTGGCTATCTCCCTTTTCTCTATTGATTACCTTGAGCATTACGGGCATAAAGCTAATTTTTATGCTCTTCTGCTGGTAATGATTGCCGGAATGAATGGGCTTGTTCTCGTGCCTGACCTTTTTTCTATCTATCTTTTTCTGGAGGTAGCAGCAGTTGCCTCTTATGCTCTGGTAGCCTTTGGCCTCGGATATGATGAACTCGAAGCCTCATTCAAGTATCTAATGTTATCGGCGGTAGCTTCGGCCTTTACCCTTCTCAGTATTACCATTATTTTTGGTATGACCGGGAGCCTGAGTTTCCAGGCAGTTTCTCAAGGACTGCAGGATTTAAGTGCCCGCTATGTGATCGGGGTTTGTATGGCTTTCTTCATTATGGGCTTCGGTCTGAAAGCAGCCTTGGTTCCTTTCCACGCCTGGTTGCCTGATGCTCACCCTTCAGCTCCAGCTCCTATTTCAGCCATGCTTTCTGGCTTATTAATTAAGGTCTCCGGGATCTATGCTCTTTTCCGGATCGTGTACAGCGTAATCGGGATGAGCCCGGTTCTTTCTCAGGTGCTGATGGCTTTAGGTACCATATCCATGGTAGTGGCTGCCTTGCTGGCTTGCGGGCAAAAAGACATAAAAAGAATGCTGGCTTATTCTTCTATCAGTCAGGTGGGTTATATCGTGCTGGGGCTGGCAGTAGGAACGCCTCTGGGAATTGCGGGCGGGCTTTTTCACTTATTCAATCACGCCGTGGCTAAGGGCCTGCTGTTCTTAAACTCAGGCTCAATCCAGCATATCACTGGTACCCGCAATCTGGAAGAATTAGGTGGCTTGGGAAAACGTGTCCCCCTGACTGCCGGCACAAATCTGGTGGGTTCACTTTCCATTGCCGGTGTTCCACCTCTGGCCGGCTTCTGGAGCAAGCTGATTATCATTATGGCCCTTATTCAAGCCAAGCAATTCGGGTATGCCCTGATAGCTATCCTGGCCAGCATTTTAACTCTCTGGTACTACCTGTTGATTCAGCGCAAAGCTTTCTTTGGCCAAATCAATGAAAAATGGCTGAACATTAAAGAGGCTCCATTCTGGATGTCCGCAGCTAACGTGATTCTGGCCTTAGTTTGTATTCTGGTTGGAATTTTCTACTCTCCAGTTTTCAAGGCCTGGATTTCTCCGGCGGCAGAAGCGCTGGCCAGAGGAATCCAGCAGGTTATGATGTGGGGAATATAAAATGATATTACAAATTATGTTGCTTTGTGGCCTGGTAATCTTCGCCGGGCTGGCAATTCTGGCCAAAGACCTTTTGAAAGCAGCTCTGTCTTTAGCTGTGGCCAGTTTGTTTCTGGGAATAATTTTCTTCCGCTTGAGTGCTCCTTATGCTGGAGTTTTTGAAATTTCAGTAGTGGCCGGATTGATTACGGTTCTTTTTGCTCTAACTATCGCCCTTACGAGGAAAGATGGAGAAGTGAAAGAAGCCAGATTAGTAAAGATTGCCTTTCCTTTATTTTTCATTCTGTTCTTAATTATTGATGGATTGGTAATGAAATCTCTTTTGCAGAAAGTTCCCAGCCTGCCGGCCGGACCAGAGGGTGGGACTTTTGGAGAGGTATTGTGGAAGCAAAGAACTTTTGACCTGGTAGCCCAGATTGGAGTTATTCTGGCTGGAGTGCTGGCCGTACTGGCTTTATTCAGAAAGAAGGAAGAAGATAAAGATGAGTAATCTGTGGTTTTTATATTTATTCTTCTCAGCCATTCTAATCTTTATTGGCATCTATTGCCTTTTAACTATGCGCAATTTGATCAAGCTATTTATTGCTATTGAGATTATTAGCAAGGGCGTTAGCCTGGTGATTGTGGCCACAGGGGCTGTTAAGCACTCTCTACTTCTAGCCCAGAGCTTAGTTATTACCTATATTGTGGTAGAAGTCAGCCTGGTGGCTACTGCTCTGGCCCTTATTATAAATATTTACAAAAAGAATAAGAGCCTGGATGTCCGCTTACTTTCAAAGTTGAAGGGATAAGCTATGAAAGGATTAAGTTTTTTACTTTCTCCGCCGGTGGCTTTCTTTTTCTTTCTGGCTATGGCCTTCCTGCTTTATGCCCTGGGAAAGAAAATGGCTCCGGGGCTCAAGAGAACCGGGGGTAAATTAACTACCTACGCTTGCGGAGAAGATATCCCCGGGGTAAAGATTCAATTTGGTTTCCGTTTGTTCTATGCTTTTGCTCTGTTTTTTACCATAATGCATGTGGCTGCCCTGGTAATATCAACAATTCCTACAGGAAAAATAGTATTTTTTGGTATTATATATCTGGCCATGATCTTCCTGTCGATCCTGGCCTTGATAACAAGGAGCTGAAATGCTGACGAAACTTACTCGCTGGTCGCGACTTAAATCTCCCTGGATTCTCCACCTCAACACTGGAGCATGTAACGCCTGTGATATTGAGGTGGTAGCTGCTCTTACTCCTCGTTTTGATGTGGAGAGATTCGGCATTTTACTTAAAGCTACCCCTCGCCATGCTGACGTCATTATTTGCACCGGTCCAGCCACCAGACAGATGAAAGACCGTTTGCTCAGGATTTATGATCAGACGCCAGAGCCAAAGTTCGTAATCGCAGCCGGGGCCTGCGCTATGTCAGGCTGTGTTTACCGGGGCGCCTACAATGTCATTGGAGGAATCGATCAGTTAATTCCAGTTGATGTTTATGTACCGGGCTGCCCGGTGAGACCGGATGCTGTTATTGACGCCGTAGTCAAGCTCTTGAATAAACTTTAACTCTTGAGGTTAAGATGAACGACCAAGTTTTAATAGAAAAACTTAAAGAAGGACTAAAAGAAAAAGTCCTATCTATTTCCAACCCGGCCCCGCGCCGTATTTTTCTTAAGGTAGCTGTAGAAAATTTGCTGGAAGCGGTAAGACAGCTGAAAGAGGAGCAGGGTTTTACTCACCTTTCTACCATAAGCGGAGTGGACCTGGGAAAGTCCTTCGAAATTCTTTATCATTTCGCCAATAATTTTTGTTCCTTTACTCTCAGAACTGAAATTCCCAGGGAAAACCCTCTACTTCCCAGTATCTGTGCCTTAATTCCCGGGGCCATCCTTTATGAGCGAGAAATCCAGGATATGTTTGGAATTAAAGTTGAAAATATCCCTGATTCCCGACCTCTTTTATTACCTGACGACTGGCCGGCGGGAAATTATCCATTGAGAAAAGATTGGAAGTTTGAACGTCCGGCTGAAGTCATTCCCGGAGGTAAAAAATGAACTTTCAAATTCCAATAGGTCCACAGCACCCGGCCTTAAAAGAGCCCATCGGGTTAAGGATCGTAGTTGATGGGGAAATAATCCGTGATGCTGATATCAGGCTAGGCTATAACCATCGCGGCATTGAAAAGCTGGCCGAGAGCAAAACCTGGATTCAGAATATCTACCTTATGGAGCGAATCTGCGGCATTTGTTCCCATTCTCACACTACCTGCTATGTCCAGGGAGTGGAGAAGCTGATGGAAATTCAGCCCCCTAAACGTGGCCTCTATATCAGAACGCTGGTTGCTGAATTAGAAAGAATCCATAGCCATCTGCTGTGGCTGGGAGTGGCTGGCCATGAAGCTGGTTTTGATAGTTTCTTTATGTATGTCTGGCGTGACCGAGAGATTGTGATGGATATTCTGGAGACAATTTCTGGGAATAGAGTACATTATGCCATAAATACCATAGGCGGTGTCCGTCGTGATCTTGATGAGCTTCAGGTCAAGCATATTCTTGACTCTCTGGAGATCTTAAGAAAAAGAAGTGAATATTATAAAAATCTGGGCACAACAGAGCCCAGCTTTGTAGCCAGATTAGCCGGGGTTGGATATCTTTCCCAGGAAGACGCTATCGCTCTTTGTGCCGTAGGTCCTACTCTGCGGGCTTCTGGCGTCCCCAGTGATGTCCGTAAGGATGACCCATATGCTGTTTATGATGAGGTACCATTTGAAGTTTGTACCGCTGATACCTGCGATGTTTTAGGACGAACAGTTGTCAGAATTAAAGAAGTTCTTCAAAGTTATAACATAATTGAATTTTTGCTTAAAAATTTACCAGCAGGGCCGATCGCTGTGCGTGCCCCGCGCCGAGCCAAGCCCAATGAGGTGGTTAGCCGCTATGAAGCACCGAGGGGCGAAAATATTCATTATATTAAAAGCAATGGGACAGAAAAACCAGAGAGAGTTAAGGTAAGAGCTCCCACTCTGGGAAACTATGCCGCCACCATAAAGATGCTCAAAAACGGCTTCATTGCTGATGTGCCCCTGATTTTTGCTGCCATTGACCCCTGCATCTGCTGTGCTGAAAGGGCTGTAGCAATCGTAGATTCCAGAAGTGGCGAAGAAAAAATCGTTCCTCAGAGTAGCTTGAAAAAAATAACGCGCAATACTACAGCTAATCAAGAAAGAAAGAGGGAAGTAGAATGGCCATGGTGAATACGCTGGTTTATTTAATCATCTATCCCGGTCTTCTTTTTTTGTTCGTTTATTCTACTTTCTGTGAATGGTTTGACCGAAAACTATACGCCAGGTTACAGAATCGAATGGGACCCACCCATACGGGAAAGTGGGGAATTCTCCAGCCGATTGCTGACTTTTTCAAGCTGATGTCTAAAGAAGATATTGTCCCCGATAGAGCCGATAAAGGAATGTTTTCAGCCCTGCCGGCTTTCGGTTTGGCCATTGTTTCGACCGCTATGTTGCTCCTCCCAATCTGGAACTATAAAGTAGCTAAACCCTCAGTAACTTCCTTCAATGGAGACCTGATTGTGCTTCTTTACCTTTTAACCCTTCCCACATTTATCTTTTTCCTGGCTGGCTGGTCTTCTACCAATCTTTTTTCTACTGTTGGGGCCATGAGGGTATTGACCATGCTCTTTGGCTATGAGGTACCACTTTTCCTGGCAGTTTTAAGTCCCGCTATTCTGGCCAATTCCTGGCGATTAGCTGAAATTGCTGCTTTTTATCGGCATCATCCTTTATTAATTTTGGTCAATCTCCTTGGTTTTGTTATTGCTTTAATTTGTGTGCAGGCGAAGCTGGAACGAACGCCTTTTGACATTCCCCACGCTGAAACTGAAATTGTAGGTGGAACCTTTACCGAATATTCAGGCAAAAAGTTAGCCCTTTTCCGCCTTATGATGGATATAGAGCTGGTAGTGGCCTCGGGCCTCTTAGCTACCGTTTTTCTGGGAGGCTTTCCAGGAGGGCCTTTCCTCGGACTATTGAATTTTGTTATAAAAACTTTGATTGTCATTTTCTTCCTGAGCTTAATCAGGGCAGCCACTTCCAGAATAAGGGTAGATCAGGTAGTTTCACTTTCCTGGAGATATCTGGCACCTCTGGCTGTGGTGCAGCTTTTAATTGTTATCCTGGTTAAGGGGTTACTTTCATGAAGATAGGTGCATTTATACCTGAACTTCTTCGGCATCTGCTTAAAAAGCCAGCCACTGTCGATTATCCATTTAAAAAGTTGGAGGTTCCTAAGGACTTCCGAGGTTCCCCTTATTTAAAGCCAGAGTTATGCATAGTTTGCCGTGCCTGCGAGCGAGATTGCCCGGCCGAAGCTATTGAAATTATCTCTATCAATGAAACAGAAAAAAAATTTAAGATGATTATCCATAATGATCGTTGCGTCCATTGTGCCCAGTGCGTTGATTCCTGCCCCACAGAGGCTATGCAGATGGATACCAGATTTGAAATAGCTGACTACGACCGTCATAACCTAAAGATGCAATGGGAATATGTGCGGGCTGTAGTTAAGCCTAAATCTGAACCTAAAGGATAAAAAGATAAGCCCGTTTAATTTGTTAAAAATTTAATTTTCTTGGCAATAGAATATTTGATAAGAAGGGCAGGGGATGAAAATTAGCTGGCAATTTTTCTTAAAAGAGGAATTGTCTGGACTGGAGAGGTTGGTCGTTCTGGGAACAGGAAATGCTCTAAAAGCCGACGACGCTGCTGGACTGTTGGTAGCGAATTTGCTGGATCACCAGCTTAACCGCCGGCAAAAATCCAGAATTAAAGTGCTCAGAGCCTATGAAATTATAGATACTTATTTAAAAAGAATAAAAAGGCTCAAGCCATCCCACCTTATCATTGTTGATGCTATTGATTTAAATAAGCGTCCCGGAACCATTCTGGTAACGAAAATTGAGATGGGGAAGAAAAAAAGAAAAAAAATAGGAGGAGAATTTTATTCTTTTCTGGAAAAGCTTTCAACTGAGACTGCCTGTAAAATTTATTTAGTGGGTATACAGCCAGAAACCCTGGAATTCGGGCATCCGATAACTGCAGAAGTAAAAGAAGCTTCCAGAAAAATAACTGATTTTATTTCTGAACTTGTTCCTAAAAAATAAGCTGTTATGTCAATTTGTACTTTATATCTTCATTGGCATCAAAATATAAAGATAACTTCCTTTTTCTTCTCCTTCAGGTTTAATTAAGACTGCGCTGTTTTCATCCTTAATCTCAAACCTGACCTTATCGACAGCTACTGTTTCTATAAAATCCAGAAGATACTGAGAATTGAAGCCAATTTCCAATTCCTGTCCATCGTATTCTATTTCCAGCCTGTCCCTTGCTTCTCCAATTTCCGGATTGGATGAAAATAATTTTAACTCCCGGGGGGCCAAACTGAACTTAATACCCTTTGATTTCTCAGAAGAAAGAATAGAAACACGGCGAATAGCTGCGGCTAACTCTTCTTTATTTATAATCATTTTATTCGGGTTATCCTTGGGAATAACCGCCTGATAATTAGGAAATTTACTTTCAATAATTCTTGAAATTAATACTCTGTTACCTACCCTGAAAAACAGGCTATTTTCATCAAAATCAAAATCAATTTTATCGTTTTCAAATTTTCTTAATTCATTAAGTGTCTTTTTGGAGATGATCTGATTTATCTCTTTTTCTACCTTAACTTCAGGGAATTCCCTTTTTGTATATGAAAGCCGATGCCCATCAGTACTTACTAATTCCAGCTGGTTGTTTTTTATCGAAAGAAGCGCTCCATTTAAGTAATACCTTTGTTCCTGAGTAATAGCATAAAAAACACAATCAATCATCTCCTTAAAGTCTGGTAGTGGCCAGGAAAGTCCTCTATCAAAAGAACACTCCTGAATTGGTGGAAAATCTTCTTCAGCAGCTGTTACTATTTTTATTTCGCTTTCTCCTGACTTAATTATTAATTGCTCATCTTTTTTTTGAAAATCAATATCTCTTTCTTCTGGCAAAAGCCTTATAAAATCAAAAACTTTACGGCCATTAACTGCAGCTACCCCAGGTTCTTTAACTTCGGCTTCAAAAAAGGTCCTCAAACCCACTTCCAGGTCAGTTCCCATCATTTCTACTCTGTCTTTTTCCGCTTTAAGTAAGATATTGGACAAAATGGGCATGGTTGTTCTTTTTTCCACAATACCCTGTAGAATTGCCAACTCGTTGATGATGTTGCTTTTAGCTGTTGAAAATTTCATTTTTTCCACCTTTCATCTTCAATTATAATATAATTTTTATAAGTTATGATTCAATAAAAAGATTATAATATTAGCCAGTGCAAAAGTGCAAAACTTCTGTATGATGTTGAAATTACTCATTGTAAAAGGCTAATAAGATTGTTAATTTCTCTGTTGAATTCAGAGTCCTTTTCTCTTAATTTTTCTATTTTCCTTATACTGTGAAGAACAGTTGTATGATGTTTTCCCCCAAATTTTTTTCCTATTTCCGGCAAAGAGCTATCGGTTAATTCTTTGGCTAAGTACATAGCGACCTGCCGGGGGAAAGCTACTTGGGGAGAATTGTTTTTAGATTTTAATTCTGAGGGCTTGATTTTAAAATGATTACAAACAACTTTTTGTATTTTTTCCACAGTAATTAGGTTGGCAGAGGCATCCAGCAATCCCTTTAAGGCTTCTTTTGTTAGCTCTAAATCGATTTTTGTTCCTTTAAGAGAGGCATAGGCAATGACTCTTCGGAGATACCCCTCCAGCTCTCTTATGTTAGAATGAACCTTGTCAGCGATATAAAGAGCCACCGGTTCTGGAAGAGTGATATCCTCAAGTTCAGCCTTCTTTTTCAGGATAGCAATTCTGGTTTCAATGTCCGGAGGTTTAAGGTCAGCAATTAAACCCCATTCAAAGCGGGAGCGGAACCTTTCTTCCAGGTTAGGGATGTCTTTTGGGGGGCAATCACTGGAAATAACAATCTGCTTTTGGCTATCATAAAGATGATTAAAAGTATGGAAAAATTCTTCTTTAGTTCTCTCCCTTCCTGAAATATAATGTATATCGTCCATAAGAAGGACATCTACTGCCCTGTATTTTTGCCTGAAGTCCAGGATTTTCCCATATTGGAGATGATTGATTAAGTCATTCATAAAGCGCTCGGTAGTTACATATAACACCTGAAGGCGAGCATTGTTATGCATAATATAATGTCCGATAGCATTCATCAAATGAGTTTTACCCAGCCCAGCACCTCCATAAATATAGAGTGGGTTATAAGACCGGGCCGGGTTCTTAGCCACAGCCACAGCTGCTGCCTGAGCAAATTGATTGCAGGAACCAACTACAAAATTTTCAAAGGTATAATTTGGATTCAAGTTGGCTGTTTGAATTATAGCCTGCTGAATTTTTCTTTCTTCTGGAGAATTTCTTAGAAAGACTCCCGGAGTATCATCGTAAACATATTTTATTTCATAGCTTCTATTGAACAATTGCTGAGAACACTCGTTGATGAGCCGTGAATAATGAAAACTGAGCCAATCTTTGAAATAACTATTCGGGACTTTGATATAAATAGACTCCCCCTCTTCTCCGATATAAGAAGTGGGTTCAAACCAGGTTTCAAAAGCCCCGGCTTCGATACGATTTTTAATCTCAGATAAAATCTTGTTCCACGGATTATTCTTTTCTTCGGTCTTCATGCTGCCCTTAAAGATTTCCACAGATTTTTCCACAATTGTGGAAAAAGTCCCCGCCTTAATTTTTGGGGGGATTAGCGTCAAAATATTAGCACTCTCTCCAGCCGATTTCAAGAAGAATTTTTGTTTTTTGAGGTGAGGTTGATTTTAAGCTCAGTTTATGATATATAAATCACCTATTTTAAGAAATTCGGATAAAGAAAGAGAGAAAGGCTATGCCCAGAGCTTGTGATATTTGTCATAAAGGTCCGATTTTTGGCCACAATATCAGCCATTCCAATAAGGCTTCGCGTAAAAAGTGGGGAGTAAACTTGCAGAGAGTTAAAGCCAGAACCGAGAGCGGAGTTAAGAGAATTTGGGTCTGTACTCGTTGCTTGAGATCTGGACGGGTTCAGAAAGCAGTTTGATTTACTCTCTGTTTACCGCCTGAATTTCTTTCAGGTGAGAAATCTTTTTTATTATTTCTTGAAGGTGATTCATATCTTTTATTGTTACTTCTAATGATATAGAAGCCTGGCCCTCCCTGCTGGTTTTGACTTCCGCTCGAGAAATATTTCCTTTGAGCTCAGCAACAACTGTCGCCACTTTTGCCAGCACTCCAGGAGAATCTTTTGATTTAATGGCCAGCCTGGCTTTAAAATTTCCCTGGTAATCAGGATCCCAGCTAACTTCTACCAGGCGCTGGCTATCGAGGATTTCTTTCGATACCAGATAGCACCGCTGGGCATGAACGGTGAGTCCCTGACCTGAGGTCAGATATCCGACCACCGGCTCGCCCTTAATTGGCCGACAGCATCGAGCTAAAGTGATCATTTGTTCTTCCGGGTTTTTAATTAGAATTCTTGTAGAAACAGGTCGGCCAGAGATTTTTTCCACCATCTTTTGGAGGAAGCCTGGTTGAGTCTCTTGACCGGAAGCCAGTCGCTCTAAAAATTTTTTATTAATAATTATCTTACCCAGACCTGCCAGGTAATAAAAATCTTCCAGGTTGTTCAGCCGAAGGTTGAATTCCCTGGAAATTTTCTCTCGGAGAGCTTCTTCCGATTGTAGTTCCGGTGGGAAATTAAATTTCTTGTTTTCCTTTTCCCACAACTTTTTCCCCAGGGCAATTGCTTTAGTCCTGGTCTTGAGATTCAAAAATTTTTTTATACTCTGGCGGGCTGAAGCTGTTACCACCCAGTTCAACCAGCTGCGATGTGGTGTTCTTGAGGCGGAGGTAATTATTTCTACCAGATCTCCACTACGCAGGGGGGTTTTTAGTGGCATCAACTCGCCATTTATCCTGGCCTCTTCAGCCTGTAAGCCGATTTCGGTATGAATTTTAAAGGCAAAGTCCAGAGCAGTGGCTCCAGGCGGCAAATTGATAACTTTTCCTTTAGGAGTAAAAGCATAAATTTCTTCGGGGATGAGGTTAATTTTTAGATTTTTTAGAAATTCTTTTGGATTTTTCTGTTCACTGAATAGAGCGGCTATTTCTCTAAGCCACTGCAGTCGCTGATCTTCGCTTTTTAGGCCAGTAGGGGCTCCTTCCTTGTACTTCCAGTGAGCAGCTATTCCATTTTCAGCCAGCTCGTGCATCTCTTTAGTACGAATCTGTATCTCGAAGGTCTGCTTGTCTTTAGTGATTATGGTGGTATGAAGGGATTGATAAAGGTTGGGCTTGGGCATAGCAATAAAATCCCGGAATCGCTGGGGCAAATGTGTCCAGTGTTGATGGATAATTCCAAGAATAGCATAACAATTTTTGATAGAATCGGTTATAATTCTAAGAGCCAGAAAATCATAAACCTGATCAAAGCTCACACCTTTTTTCTTCATTTTCAAATAGATACTATAAAGCCGCTTGATCCTTGATTGAATTTCGGCCTGGAGCCCATTTTCTTTTAAAAGTTGTTCCATTTCTTTTTTTAATTTTTTCAGTTCTATTTCGGCTTTTTTTAATTGAGGTTCGACCACAGCAACCATCCGGAAATATTCATCTGGATCAACATATCTAAAAGCCAGGTCTTCCAGCTCTGCTCTAATTTTCCCCATACCGAGACGATTGGCAATAGGTGCATATATTTCCAGAGTTTCTTGGGCTATCCTTTTCTGTTTTTCTTCGGGTAAAAAATGGAGAGTCTTCAGGTTATGCCAGCGATCAGCCAATTTGATGAAAATAACTCGTAGATCATCAGTCATAGCCAGGATTATTTTTTTTATGGTTTCGGCCCGTGTTTCTTCAGGGGTAGAATCTTCTACCCGCCCAATTTTGGTTACCCCCTCAACCAGGGCCGCCACGTCTTTTCCAAATTCTTCTCTGATTTCATTTATGCTAACTTCAGTATCTTCAGGAACGTCATGAAGGAGACCAGCAATCAGGGTAGTAAGGTCGAGATTCATTTCAGCCAGAATATTGGTTACTTCAAGGGGATGGCTGAGATATGGTTCGCCGGACCTTCTGGTCTGCCCGCGATGGGCTCTGGCGGCAAAAATATAAGCTTTCTGCAGGAGGCGGATATCTTTTTCCGAGTATCTGCCCTGGATTTTATCGATAATATCATCAAAGCGAATCATAGGTTTTAAAGACTATTTCCGTGATTATTTTTTTTCACAGAAAATCTGTGATTGCCTGGAAAACTTCTTCAGGGGAAATCTGATTGAGGCAACGATGGTCATAAGGGCAAGTCCGATAAGAGCAGGGAGAACAGGGTACTGTTTTTTTTAATACTTTAAAGGGCTTGAAGATCGGTCCGCATATCTGGGGATCGGTTGGTCCAAATAAGCTTACAAGAGGAGTTCCCAGAACGTTTGCCAGATGAGTCAGCCCGCTATCGTTTCCTAAAAAAACTTTAGCCCGGCGCATTATACCAGGAATATCTGACCATTGTAGCTGGCCGCAGAAATCGGCCACCTGGCCATCAAAAGCCTTTGAAACTCTCTGGCTTACTTCCCTGCTGGCAGAAGAACCAATTAAAGCGATCTGGAGATTCGCCGCCAGTAGTTTTTTGATCAATTCGATTTGATAATCAGCTGGCCATACTTTAGATCTTCCGAAGCTTGAGCCTGGCTTAATAATTATCAGCGGTTTATCTGGATCAAGGCCGAATTCTATCAGCTTTTGTTCAGCCCGAAGTGATATTTCGGTCGGCATTTGCCACTGAAAAGTTGAGTTCTCGCTTTTCAGCCCAATTTTTTTTAAGATATTGAGAAAATAATCTTTAAGGTGAAGCTGAGGGTCGGTAGCCTTTAAGGTCAGCCGCCGGCTTAGCATAAAACCCCTTCCTTCCCGATCATAACCCCAGCGCTCCGGGATTCTGGAAAGGAATAGAAGCAAAGCTGATGAAAAAGAATCATCAAGAAGTATACCTACATCAAACGCTGCCCGCTTAATTTTAGAAGAAGTATTCTTGAGTGTCGGGATATCTTTTATGAACGGGAGTGGTAGCTGCTGATATGCGGGTAAAAGGACTTCTAACAAAGGCGAAAATTGAACGGGGGTAATGAGGGCAATCTGACTAGTGGGGAAATTTTCCTTAAGGGCCCCGAGAAAGGGGAAAGATAAAATGGTTGCACCAAGAGAGCGAGGCAGATAAACTAAGATTTTCATTAAGTAAATTCTAAATCCTGATTAGAGCGATGTCAAAGAATTACTTGCCTTCTGTTCTGGCCTCCTGTTTTTTCTCGGTTTTTTTGGAAGTATCTTCAGATTTAACTGGTTTTTCCTGGCCATTATTGTGGGTATGGTGACCGTTCCCTCCAGAAGGAGAGTTTTTATGGGCATAATCGGTTATATACCAGCCTGTCCCTTTAAATTGAATGGCGGGGGAAGAAATAAGCCTGACAAGGCGACCGCCACATCGGGGGCAGACTTTTAAAGCTTTATCCTCAATTTTCTGCATGATTTCGAATTCATAGTGGCAGTTCTGGCAACGGTATTCGTAAATAGGCATCCCCGTTTCTCCTTACACTTGAATTTAAGCTCATATTATAGCAGAAATACAAAAGTCAGGTAAGAATAATAAAAGGAATGATAGACAGTAATCCCCCCGCTTTCTTAAGCTTCCCCCCTATTTTTATAAATATCTTAAATAATTTTTTCAGAATCGTCCTGAAACTTGGGGATACGAGCTTTTTCTTTTTCTTGGCCGAAATGGAAGCCAATAAGAAATGTGGTTAATATACTTATTACCACAAGAAGGAACTTTAATAACTTTTTCATTTCTGCCTTCCTTTATAAATTTTTCACTAATTTTTATTTTTTGTCAACGGGTAAAAGGATACTTTTTATGAATTTTTAAATGTTTTTTGTCAATTTGCCTAAAGAACTATAAAGGATTAATATTATTGAGAGGAGGGAGATATGAGTAAACGATTTTGTCTCTCCTGGTTTTTAGCTTTTTGGGCATTATTGGTTATCTTTACTTATGTTGAAGCCCAGGGTATACGGAAACCTGTTTGGGCTGGTCAATTTTATGAATCTGACCCTGCTCGGCTTTCAAGTATGCTCGATTCTTATCTGGAATCAGCTGAGGTAAAGCCTGTTAATGGTGAAGTGGTGGGCATAATTTCTCCCCATGCAGGGTATATTTATGCCGCGCGGATAGCCACTTGCGGTTATCGTTTGGTCAAGGGGCAAGATTACCAGAGTGTAGTGATTATAGGTCCATCTCATTATTACGGATTTGAAGGCTGTTCTATCTACCTTAAAGGCGGCTTTGAAACGCCCTTAGGCGTGGCCAAAGTGGATGAAGATCTGGCTCGGGCATTATCTAAGGCTTCTGGGTTTGGTTATATACCGCAAGCTCACGAAAAGGAACATTCAGTAGAAGTTCAGGTCCCATATATTCAAAAAGTTTTACCACAGGCTAAAATCGTGCCCATAGTCATGGGCTATCAGACGGAAAGCACCATTAGAACTATGGCTGAAGCCTTAGCTAAGGTGCTTGCGGGGAAAAAAATACTGGTCGTGGCTTCTACCGATATGTCTCATTTTCTTTCCAGAAAAGAAGCTAATAAAGTGGACAATGAAACTATATCTTTGCTTAAAGCAATGGATACCAGAGCATTAATGCGTGAGGTGGAGAGGCAAGAAAATATTATGTGTGGCGGAGGCCCCGTTTTATCTCTTCTGCTTTATGCCCAAAAACTGGGTAAAGCCAGAGTCTCTATTTTAAAATATGGCGATTCAGCCGAAGCCGGGGGACCTGAAGATCGCGTCGTGGGGTATATGTCAGCAGCAGTTTATTTAGAAAAGGAATCGAATTTACCCGATCTTACCCGGGAAGATAAAATGGAGTTATTAGCTCTGGCCAGAAAAGCTATTGAACATTATCTTGAGAGTGGCGAGCTTATTTCTTACACAGCTTCTAATCCAAAATTTATGGAGCCACGAGGAGCTTTTGTTACTTTGAATGAAAATGGAGAACTCCGGGGTTGCATTGGTTTTATTGAGCCTCGTTTTCCTCTTTACCAGGCTATAATTCAGGCGGCTGTTTTTGCTGCGGTACAGGATCCAAGATTTGAACCTCTGAAAAAAAGTGATTTACCGAAAGTGAACATAGAAATATCCATATTAAGTTCTCTTCAACCGGTGGATAAAGTTTCAGAAATTAAGATAGGGCAGCATGGCCTGTTGATTAAAGAAGATGGCCACAGTGGATTGCTCCTTCCCCAGGTAGCAACGGAATTCGGCTGGGATCGTGATACTTTTTTGCGAGAAGTGTGCCGAAAAGCTGGATTGCCAGATAACGCCTGGAAAAAGCCTGGCTCGCTTTTTAAATTTGAAGCTCTGGTATTCAGGGAAGGTAAGCTTTAGTCGGGCAATTGCTATCTGCTTGGGATGAAATTATAATAAGAAGGGAAGGAAAAAATGAGCTGGACAATTTATGCTATTTTGATTATCTTCGGCATCTTCATTATTCTGATGATCATTAACCCCGATATTTCCTGTTTTGGCAAGAGGATTCGTTCGCCTTTTTACCCGATAACCAGAAAGAGAAAGATGAAAGCTATGTCCAGGGATTTGTCTAAGGAATATAAATTTGACCTTGGCGGGGAAGCAGCCAAACCGATGGAGAAACCAGCCGGAGAAGAAGATAAGAAGAAAAAAGCTGAAGATTATGGCTTTAAACTTGATTGAGCGGTCCTGCTAATCAGGGAGGTTCATTGGATTTAGCTCAGCCTATCGGGAGAAAGTTCAGGTTTTCCTGGCTCTTTTTTTCCTTAATGTTTTTTATAAGCTTAAGTTTTTTGCTTGACATTGCCTGCTGGCTTCCTGCTCCGGTGGTTAAACTTCCGGAAGAGATAAAGAATTTTCAAGGAGAAGCGTCTTGCTATTTTCGCCAGCCAGAAAAAGAAGGCAGATTTCGATTGGTATTTTATTTTGAACCAGCAGATAAAATCAGGCTGGAAATCCTTAATCCCTTTGGTGGAAGGGAATCCATCCTCTGGCTAAACGGCAAAAAGGCCTTTCTCGATATTCCCCGGCAGAAAGTTTGCTGGCAAGGGGACTCTGGAGTTATCACTACAGATTTTTTAGGTGGCGAGATTTCCGCCAGCGAAATAATCGGAATCTTTCTAAGAAAAAGCGAGGCTTTCTCTGCTGATAAGGGGTGGGAGCTTTTTTATGATAATGCAGGGCAAATTATTGGCGGGAAGAAAGGTCCGTTCAGTTTTGAAATTAAGGAGAAATTTCCTGAAGGCAATCCGGCCAGGAATATCTATTTTCGCTCAAACCTTTCCTTTGTCAGGATAAAGATTTTAAAAATTAAATTCAATCAATACTGGAAGAACGATTTTATACTTCCTTCCTTTTCTCCGGGGACTGAATTTTTATCGTGGGAAGATATTTCAAAAATATGGAAGAGATAACTGTTTTTTCCTTGGCCAAGATTAATCTGGGACTTGAGGTTGGCGGCCGGCGGGAAGACGGCTATCATGAGATAACCACCCTGTTTCAATCCATTGATCTCAGCGACCGATTGAGATTTAAATTGAGGGCCGATGGGCAGATTGTTTTAAGGGGTAATAGGTCTGATATTGCCTGGGATGAGAGCAATTTAATTTTTAAAGCGGCCTGGAAATTAAAAGAAGCTGGGAATTCTGAGGCCGGGGTGGAAATTGAAGTAGAGAAGAATATTCCGCCGGGGCGGGGATTAGGTGGCGGCAGCTGTAACGCTGCTCTTACTATTTATGCCCTCAACCGCTTGTGGGATTTAAACCTGACAGCCGAAAAAATGTTAGATTTAGCTTCTTCCCTTGGAGCCGATGTCCCTTTCTTTTTTTATGGGGGATTATGCCTTGGTCAGGGCAAAGGAGAAAAGATTGAACCCTTGCCAGACTTACCCCTTTTCTGGTTATTGCTGGTAATACCTGATTTTCCGGTTTCCACCGCCTTTATTTATCAGGCATTCGACGAGCAAGCAGAATTCTTGACTTCAAAGGATAAAGCAAGTAAAATTATTCAGCTTATAAAGCTTAGAGATTTTTCTTTGGTGCAAAATCTGGAAAATGATTTAGAATTGGTAGCTTTTAAAATATATCCGCAGCTGGCCCGGATTAAACAGGAAATAAAAAGTAGTGGGGCTGAATTATCACTGATGAGCGGCTCTGGCTCAGCTGTTTACGGGCTTTTCTGGGATAGAGATCAAGCCCGGAGAGCTGTTGAAAAATTAAGTGGCAAGTACCAGGTTTTTCTGGTTCCTGCAGTTGGACGGGATTTTTATAGGCGCAGGCTCGTTACTGGGGCGTCGCCAAACTGGTAAGGCAACGGACTTTGGATCCGTCATTTGGAGGTTCGAGTCCTCCCGCCCCAGCTTTGATGATTGCCGGATGAAAAAGGATTAACCTATGAAAGTTTTTTCAGGCTCTTCCAATCCTCAGCTGGCAGAGAAAATTGCCAGTTATTTAAAAATTGACCTGGGGCGCTGTGTCCTGGAGCGTTTTGCTGATGGAGAAATTCATTTTTATATCGATGAGAACGTGAGAGGCGAGGATGTTTTTGTAATTCAATCTGGCAGCCATGATGCCAATTTCCATTTGATGGAGCTTTTTGTTATGCTGGATGCTTTTAAGCGAGCTTCAGCCGGAAGGATTACCGCCGTTATTCCTTATTTTGCCTATGCTCGCCAGGACTGGAAGGATCGCCCCAGAGTTCCTATTTCTGCCCGGTTGATGGCTGATCTGCTGGAAACAGCTGGAGCTAATCGTGTTCTGACTATGGACCTCCACTCACCGCAAATTCAAGGTTTTTTCTCCATCCCTGTAGATAATCTGATGGCTGCTCCAGTTATTGCCGGACACATAAAAAATCTTGGCCTTAAAAACCTCACTATTGTTTCTCCTGATGCCGGAGGAGTGGGCAGGGCCAGAGTTTTTGCTAAAAGGCTGGAGGCCAAGCTGGCCATTATAGATAAAAGACGGCCAGCTCCTAATGTGGCTCAGGTCCTCAATGTAATTGGAGATGTTAAAGGTCAGGAAGTACTAATTTTTGATGACATGGTGGATACGGCCGGAACTTTAACCCTGGGGGTTGAAGCTTTGAAAAGAGAAGGGGCCACGAGAGTTTTTGCTGCCTGTACCCACCCTGTTTTATCAGGTGAAGCAGTGGAACGGATTGAAAAGTCTGGCCTGGAAAGAGTTTTTGTCACCGATACTATTCCGCTTAAAGAAAAAGCTCGCCATAGCCAAAAATTTCAGGTGTTATCAGTGGCTGAACTTTTTGGGGAAGCCATAAAAAGAATAAATGAGGGTAGTTCAGTAAGTTCCCTTTTTGCTTAAGGAGGAAAAAATGACCTTAGTAATTCAAGCAGAGAAAAGAACAGAGCTTGGTAAAAATGCTGCTGGCCGGCTGAGAAGGCAGGGATTAATCCCGGCAATTCTCTATGGCGAGCGAACAGAAAGTGTTCCCTTAACTTTAAAAAAGAAGGATTTAATTGGAATTCTAAAATCAGAGACAGGCGAAAATACCATCTTTCGGGTGGCCTTCGATTCTGAAGAGCGAAATGTAATGATTAAGGAAATTCAAATTAATCCCATAAGCGATGAGCTGGTCCATGTTGATCTGATTCAAATTTCTATGGATAAACCAGTGCGGGTTTCTGTACCTGTAGAACTCATTGGCGAACCTGTCGGAGTAAAGGCTGAAGGGGGCTTGGTTGATTTTCTGGTTAGAGAGCTGGAGGTAGAATGTTTACCTCGCGATATTCCTGAAGCAATCAAAGTCGATATTAGTAATCTTCACCTTCATCAGTCTTTTAAAGTCCAGAACCTGGAGATTCCTGCCGGGGTTAAAATCCTCAACGACCCCAATACAGCTATTGTTGTTATCAGCAGCATAGCAGAAGAGGCTGCTCCTGCCGCTTCTTCTGAAGAAGTGGTAGAAACGGCCGAAGTTAAAGAACCAGAAGTTATTAAGAAAGAACGGAAGAAGGAAGAAGAGGAAGCGGAAGAAGAAAAGGAGTGATAGGTGTGGCTGGTGGTCGGGCTTGGTAATCCAGGACCCGAATACTCGGATACGCGACATAACGCCGGTTTTATGGTGGTTAAGTTGCTGGCCAGAAGCTGGGGGGTTCAGCTCAAGACCAGGGGCTTTCGGTCTAAACTGGCAGAGACTGAAAGAAACGGAGTCAAAATGATTCTCGCTCTGCCTCAAACTTTTATGAATTTGAGCGGGCTGGCAGTTAGAGATTTAATGGCCGGCTTTAAAATAAAACCCGAGAATCTCTTGGTTATCTATGACGACCTGGATATAGATTTGGGTGAAATTCGGATTCGTTTTCAGGGTAGCCCGGGGAGCCATAAAGGGCTCAAATCAATTGTTAAAGAGATTGGTACTCAGATTTTTCCACGGGTTAGGGTGGGGATAGGGCCCAAGCCTGAAAATCAAGATGCTGCTGATTATGTGCTTTCTGAATTTTCTGAGGAAGAAAAAGTAAAGCTAAAGCCAGCGCTAAATAAAGCCTGCCAGGCTGTGGAGATGATTTTAGCTGGCCAGATTGATAAGGCAATGAACAACTTTAACCAGCGTCGGGATTGATTTTTTTTTAAAATAGATTAAAATAGAGATTCGTCTCCTTGCTCCTCGGCTGAAGCCAAGGGGCAGTTATTCCATAAGGAGGATATTATGAATCAATACGAAACAGGTTTTATCATTGCCCCCAACCTGTCTGAAGAAGAGACTTCAACCCTCATCAATCAGATGGCTCAGGTAGTTTCTTCCAAGCAGGGCAAAATGATCAAGCAGGACCTCTGGGGAAAGAGAAAGCTGGCTTATCGCCTCAAAAAATTTGACGAGGGCTTTTATGTTTTTTTTACTTACGAAGCTACTCCAGCAGTTCCAGCTGAACTCGAAAGAAAATTCAAACAGACCGACTCTATTCTGCGCTTTATGACCATCAAAAAAGATGAAAGAGGCTTAATTAAAAGCAAGAAAAAAATCAAAACCGAAGAACAGGTAGCTGCTGAAGAACCTGGAGCTGTAATTCAGGCTCAAGAAGCACAGGAACCATCGGCTGAGGAGGAGAAGTAAAATGACTACCAAAGAAGAAAGAGAAAAAAATGAGAAGGCCCCAGTTAGAAAATTTTTCCCTCCCAGAAGGAAAGTTTGCCGGTTTTGTGAAAGGAATCTTCGGGATATTGATTATAAAGCGGTAGAAATACTTAGAAAATATATACCTGACCGGGGGAAAATTGCTCCCAGGCGGATTACCGGCACCTGCGCTTACCATCAGAGAAAACTGGCAAGGGCAATCAAAAGAGCTCGGATCATGGCTCTGCTTCCATTTGTTGAAGATTGAGCAGTAGGAGGCAATAGATGAAGGTTATTCTCTTAGAAAACATAGAAAAAGTTGGCCGTAAAGGAGATATTCTGGAAGTTGCCGCGGGATATGCCAGAAACTACTTAATTCCCAGGAAAATGGCCATGGAGGTTACTCCCTCCAACGTTAAGCTGATAGAAATGCAGCAGAAAGCTTTGAAGAAAAAGCTGGAGAAGGAACGCCTGACCTTTCAGGAGCTGATAAATAAGCTAAATCAAGTAACCCTTACCTTTACCCGCAAATCCAGTGAAAAGGATGTAATTTTTGGTTCAGTCTCTGCCGCTGATATTTATGACGAATTGACCAGACTTGGGTTCGAGATTGACAAAAAAAAGATTCTGCTGGATGAACCCATTAAAAGATTGGGAACTTTTACTGTTCCGATTAAAATTTATCATGATGATAAGGCTGAAATTAAAGTAGTAGTTGCCCGAGAGGAAAGCCCGGCGGAAGAATCTGCCGTCGGGGAGAAAAATAAAGACCAGGCTTGAGAACGGGAAAGCCTGAAATTCGTCTCTTAATAAAATATAAATTAAGAGGCAAAAGCCTTTTGAAAAGAGATAAATAATGGAACTGGATTTAACCGTTCTCAAGAAATCTCCTCCTCACAGCTTAGAAGCCGAGAAAACTGTTCTGGGTGGAATTCTGGTAAATAATAGCTATCTCAATGTAGTTTTAACCTCTCTTACTCCTGAAGATTTTTATCGGGATGCTCATCGACTGATTCTGGAGAAGATGGTGGTGCTGATGGATAGAGGGCAGCCCATCGATCTTCTTACTTTAAGCGAAGAAATACAAAAATCAGGCAATTTAGAAGAAATTGGTGGGGCAGCTTACCTGGCTTCTTTAATGGATGGTGTACCGCGTAGTTTAAATATTGAATATTACGTCCAGATCATAAAAGAAAAATCTTTATTACGTAAGCTGATCTTATCATCAGCTAAAATTATCAATTCTTCTTATGAGCAGCAGGCTGACCCGGATACCCTTATAAGCGAAGCCCAGCAAGCCATCGTAGAAATTGCAGAAGAGAAAATTAAGCCGGGCTTTATTCCCCTGGGACTTCTGACTACCTCTATGTTGGAGACCATCAACCAGCTGGTAGAGCGCCGGGAAGCAGTCACTGGAGTACCTACAGGATTTGTTGATCTGGACAACCTGACCGCCGGTTTTCATCCTTCTGAGTTTATTGTTCTGGCTGCCCGGCCTTCTATGGGCAAAACGGCCTTAGCTCTGAATATTTCTCAGCATGTTGGCTTGAAGACAGATTACCACGTTGGATTTTTCTCTATTGAAATGTCCAAGGAACAGGTAGCCCTGCGCCTCCTTTGTTCTGAAGCCCAGGTTGATATTCAAAAAACCCGCCGGGGGTTTATCAGCGAAAGAGAATTTGAACGACTGAGATTAGCTGGGGAAACACTTTCTCAAGCAAGAATTTATATTGATGAATCTCCAGCACTGACTGTAATGGAGATGAAAGCTAAATGTCGACGTCTTAAAATGGAAGGACATCTGGACATAGTCTTTATTGATTATATTCAGTTGATGAGAACGAGCGGGAGGTTTGAGAATCGTAACCAGGAAATGTCTTTTATCTCTCGGTCTCTAAAAGAAATGGCTAAAGAATTACAAATTCCGGTAGTGGGTGTTTCCCAACTCAGCCGGGCTCCTGAAAAGATGAGAAAAGAACCCAAGCCAATGCTATCCGACCTGCGTGAATCCGGAGCCATTGAGCAAGATGCAGATGTGGTAATTTTTATTTACCGTCCTGATTATTACCACCCCGAGGATGAAGCTATTAAGGGCATAGCTGAAGTCAATGTGGCCAAGCAAAGAAATGGACCACTGGGAACAGTGCCATTGGTTTTTCTCCGGGAGTACGCTAAGTTTGTTAATATGGATTATAGCTATCAAAGGGGGGAAGAAACTTAAGGAATCCGGGATGCCAAAAATCTCCATTTTGAGCAATTTCTTTTATGAACTGGGACAGGTCTATGAACTTAGCCGGCAGACAATTCGGGGAATATTTAAGAAACCATTTGAAAAAAACAATTTTTTTCAGCAATTGGAGGAGGTCGGGGTTAATTCTCTGCCAGTAGTTTCTTTGACGGCAGCTTTTGGCGGATTGGTTTTTGGACTGCAGACTTATCTGGCTTTCCATCGCTATATTGGTCCTGGCTCCGAATCACAGGGTGGACCTATTATTGCTGTTGGACTTTGCCGGGAACTGATACCTATTCTGGTTGGGCTGATGGTTGCAGGCCGGGTAGGGTCTTCCATGGCTGCTGAAATTGGGACCATGAAAATTACCGAGCAAATTGATGCTCTTATCAGCCTGGGTGCTAATCCAGTCAGATATTTGGTTGTCCCCCGACTTCTGGCCAGTTTAATTATGTTACCCAGCCTTACCCTATATGGAGATTTTATTGGTATCTTTGGAGGTTTTATTTATAACGTTTATCTTATGCGAGTCAATCAGACCCTTTATGTCCAGAATACTTTAAGATATTTTGAGGTCTGGGATGTATCGGTGGGACTGATTAAGGCGGTAGTCTTTGGTTTTGTGATTGCGGTGATTGGCTGCTGGCAGGGTATGACCACGGAAGGAGGGGCTGAAGGTGTCGGCCGGTCCACCACCAGGGCGGTTGTCGTCGCCAGCATTACCATTTTAATTCTTAATTTTTTCATCAGCAAAATTCTTCCTTCCAGTTTGCATTGAGATAATATGAAAAAAATTGAAATTATCGACCTCTATAAATCATTTGGCGAAAAGCAGGTTTTGAAAGGTGTAAATCTGCAAATAAAGGCCGGAGAAATCATGGTAATTATCGGGCAGAGTGGTTCAGGTAAGAGTGTCCTGCTGAAGCATATCATTGGTATTATGAAACCTGACAGAGGGAAAATTTTTATTGAAGACCAGGAGATTACTTCCCTGGGTGATGAGGCGCTGATGAAACTTAGCCGAAAGTTTGGTATGCTTTTCCAAGGGGCAGCTTTATTTGATTCCCTGACGGTTGCTGAGAATATAGCTTTTGGATTGAGGCGGCATGCTCGTCTTTCCGAGGATGAGATAAAACAGGCGGTGGCTATGAGCCTGGAGAGAGTCGGCCTGCGAGGAATTGAAAACCTATTGCCCTATGAACTTTCAGGAGGAATGAAAAAAAGAGTAGGACTGGCACGGGCAATTGCCTACAATCCAGAAATTATTCTTTACGATGAGCCGACTACCGGACTGGATCCAATTAGAGCCGATGCCATTAACAATTTGATTCTGCAATTAAAAAAGGATCTGCAAGTAACTTCAATTGTCATAACTCATGATATGAATTCCACCTTCAAGGTTGCCGATAGAATAGCCATGCTTTATGATGGCCGGATTATAGAGGTGGGCACGCCGGAAGAAATAAAAAATTCGAGCAATCCGATAGTCCAACAATTTATTCACGGAAGGGCTACCGGACCGATTGCCGAATGGTGAGGAGCAAGCCATGGAGAGGAAAAGAGAAATAAGAGTCGGGATTTTTCTTTCAGGGGCCTTTGTTATCCTGGCTTTAGTTATTTTATTTGTCGGCGACGTTAAAGAAGTGTTCCAGAAACCAGGGTACCGAGTTTATGCTGTTTTTGATTCAGCCCTTGGCCTGGAAAATAATGCTTCAGTTAAACTGGCTGGTATAAAAATTGGTCTGGTTAAAGGAATTACGCTCGACGGGCGAAGAGCCAAGGTAGCTATGAGCATTTACCCGCGTTATCAAATCCCTCGTGGTTCTAAAGCAACTCTGGCTTCACTGGGAATTCTGGGAGAAAAATATGTGGAGATCGTACCAGGTAAGGAAAATAGTTATTATCAGCCAGAAGAAGTTATGGACTCGCTTCCACCTATCAGCTTTGATCAGCTGGGCACATTATTATTGTCGGTAGGAGAAGATATCAAAAAATTGAGCAATTCAATTAATAATACAATGATTAAAGATATTGGCCCGCATTTTAAGCAAACCTTGATAAATCTGGAAACAGTAACGGCTGACCTTGATGATTTTCTCCAAGAAAATAAGGACTCCATCCATGAGACGATAGTTGCTTCAGAGAAAACTGTTGACAATCTGAATGCTCGGGTAAGCAAAGTGGCAGAAGGAATTCAGGACACCTTAAAAGAAGTTCAGGGACTGGTTAGAGATAATAAAGCGGGAGTAAAAGATAATTTGGAAAAGCTCAAAGAAGATCTAAGCCGTCTCACGGAAACTATTGAAAAACTTAACCGGATTCTGGACAAGGTGGACAGAGGCGAAGGGACAGTAAGCCGGCTGATTAATGAGCCCGGACTCTATGAGGAGACCAAAAAAACGGTGGAGCAGGCCAAAAAGATTACTGCTTCTATTTCTTCTCTCCAGCCTTTGGGCAGAGTTGAGGGCGCCTATTATGGAGAGAGTCAATTATTTAAAGGCGGATTGTATGGAGGCTTTATCTGGAAAAATCGGGGGATTTTTACTGGAGGTATTATTCATAATCCCTGGGAAAATAAGTTCGTTTATTCGCTTCAGGGTGGTTGGAAGTTCTGGAATCTGGGTTTTAGAGCCGGTTTGATTGAATCTAAATTTGGAGCTGGTTTGGACTGGTATATGCTAAAGGACAGGTTGGTTCTGGGGGCAGAAAGCTTTGATTTCAATCGTCAGCCACGTCCTCAATTCAGAGCTTATGGAAGAATTTATCCTGCTAAAAACTTTTATTTATTGTTTGGCTTGGACGATTTTACTCTGTCTTCGAAACGAGAATTTTTCTTTGGTCTCGGGTTTGAGATAAGATAAATATCATGAAAAAAGGGACAGTGTTCGTTTGTCAGAATTGTGGCTTTCGTTCGCCCAAATGGCTGGGAAGGTGCAGCCAGTGCGGAGAATGGAATACCCTGGTGGAAGAAGTAGAAGAGGAACCCATAATTGAAATGGCTGAAGGAGGCGGAGAGCCGGTTCTTTATCAAGAAATAAAAGAAACAACCAATCAAAGAATTCCGATCGGAATTGAACAATTTAACAATGTTCTGGGAGGGGGACTGGTCCTGGGTTCGGTAGTTTTGATCGGTGGAGAACCTGGAATTGGAAAGTCCACCTTGCTTCTACAGGTTTCCAAGGATCTGGCCAGCAGGGAAGAATCCGTTTTATATATTTCGGGGGAAGAGTCCTTAGAACAAATTAAGCTTCGGGGGGACCGGCTGGGACTCAGCGGAGAAAAAGTTTATTTACTGGCAGAAACTTCCTTGGAAAGACTAATCAACATTGCTGATCGCCTGAAACCCAAAGCTCTGGTTGTTGATTCAGTTCAGACTATTTTTTCTTCCAAACTGACTTCAAGCCCTGGGACAATTAGTCAGGTCAGGGAAGTAACCAACCAGGTTTTCCGTTTTGCCAAAAAAAATCAGATTCCAGTCTTCCTCATAGGTCATATTACCAAAGATGGAACTCTGGCTGGGCCAAAATCCCTGGAGCACATGGTTGATGTGGTTTTGCTCTTTGAAGGGGAAAGAGACCATAATCATCGAGTTTTGCGGGTATTGAAAAATAGATTCGGGCCGGTATCGGAGCTGGCAATATTTGAAATGAGCCAGTCCGGTTTGAGAGCTATCGATAACCCTTCGGCCTTTTTCCTGAGAGAAAGACCGCAGAATGAACCCGGAAGCGTGGTAGTTTCTACCATCAAAGGGTCGAGGCCTCTTCTGGTAGAGATTCAGGCTCTGGTTTCTTCTACCTTATTTACTGGTAATCCCAGGCGAATGTCCATTGGCCTGGATCATTATCGGGTATCTATGCTTCTGGCTCTGGTAGAAAAAAAACTTGGCTACAGTTTTGGCGGGGAAGATATTTACATAAATGTAGCCGGGGGGCTGACCATAGATGAACCTGCTTCAGATTTAGGCGTGGTGTTGGCGGTAATTTCTTCAGTTAAAAATTTGCCCATTCCCCGGGAAATAACTGTTTTTGGAGAAGTCGGATTAAGCGGTGAAATAAGGTCGGTAAGTCAACCTGGTGCCCGGGTAAGAGAGGCCAGATCGCTGGGGTTTGAGGCAGTTTTGATGCCGGAAGGCAATCGCCTGCAGTTAGAAAAAGAAAATCTCCGGGGTATTAAATGCCTTGGTGTTAGTTCGGTCAGGCAAGCCTTGGTTGAAGTATTTTAATTTGCCTGCCTTTTTTGTAAAATATAAGCAAACCTGAAGGAAGGATTATTATGGGTTTAATATTATTCAGGCTCTTTATTATCATTTTAATCTCGGCTGCCGGTTATTTTTATCCTCCTTTTGCTCTGGGGCATCTGGGGGGAGCCTTATGCGGATTTTTTTTAGGTTTAATACTTATCCTGATTGAGAATCGGGTCCGCCGGGCTCAGTTTCGAATTATCTGGACGGCTTCTCTCGGCACCCTGATGGGAGTGCTGATCGGCTGGCTATTGGCTTCAATTTATCCCCGCCAGGTAAGTTCCTCTGAAATGGCTAATTTCTTACGCCTTTTTTTCCTGATAGCCTTCCCTTATCTCGGCTTCTTACTTGGATTAAAAAAACCCGAGTGGCTGGAACCGGGCTTCTTGCTGAGTTTCTTTCAGAGCAAGAGTGAGAATCATATTTATAAATTGCTGGATACTTCAGTTATCATAGATGGTCGGATTGCCGAAGTCTGCGATACCGGTTTTATTGATGGTTCCCTGGTTGTGCCTCAATTTGTCTTGAAAGAACTGCAGCTGGTGGCTGATTCTCCTGATGTCTTGAAAAGACAGCGAGGGCGTCGAGGCCTGGAAGTACTGGACCGATTGCAAAAGACAGCCAGAGTCAAAGTAATCATTTCCGACCTGGACTTTCCAGAGATTAAAGAGGTTGATTCTAAACTTATCGAGTGTGCCAAAGCTCTCAAGGCCAAAATTATTACCAATGATTTTAATCTTAATAAGGTAGCCAAACTTCAGGGAATAGAAGTTTTAAACATCAATGAGCTAGCTAATGCTCTGAGGCCGATAGTTCTGCCAGGTGAAACAATGCGCGTTTTCATTCTCAAGGAAGGGAAGGAAAAAGATCAAGGTGTGGCTTATCTGGATGATGGAACTATGGTGGTTGTGGATAATGCCCGGAGGATGATCGGTCAGACTGTGGATATCACTGTTACTTCGGTTCTTCAAACGACTGTGGGCAAAATGATTTTTGGCCGCTATAATGGCGAGTTACATTAAAAACGAGTGATTATAGGAAAGAGATGAATTTTAAAGTCGGTCTGGGTTATGACCTGCATCGCCTGGTTCCCGGTCGGGCTTTGATTATTGGTGGAGTGAAGATCCCTTTTGAGCTGGGGTGTTTAGCTCATTCTGACGGCGATGTTTTGATTCACTCCTTAATTGATGCACTTTTAGGGGCTGCTGGTCAGGGGGATATTGGTCAGCGGTTCCCCGATTCTGATCCAACCCTGGCTAATATCTCCAGTTTAAAGTTATTAAGTCAAGTTATGGAAGAAATTAAAGAAATGGGTTTTTTCGTAATCAATTCTGATTCAGTAGTTATCCTGGAGAAGCCGAAGCTGGCTCCCTTTATACCTGAGATAAAATCTAAGCTCTGTCCATTGCTATCTGTTGCACCAGAAAATTTTGGTCTTAAAGCCAAGACAGCCGAAAGTTCTGGGGAAATTGGCCGGGGGGAAGCTATAGCCTGCTGGACAGTTGTCCTGCTGGGCAAAAAGTAAAACTTTTTGCTTTATTTCCTATATTTTGATATAATTTTTCCTAATTCAGGGGAGTAAAGTTTCTTAACTCAAAATAAAATAAAATTAATAAACCAGGCAATAAAAATATTTTAAACGGGGGAAGAAACCTACTCTTCTGAAAAAAATTTTAATGAAAGGAGTTTTATATGAAATCTTTAAAAGAAATTGCAGAAAAAGCTTTTTTATCCGAAGACCAGCTGGCAAAAATTGAGGCCTTTATCCTCAAAGATAATTTTTTCCCAACGGAATCTGTTCGGCAGGAGATTGAAACTTTCTGTACTGATATCGGCTTGAGCCAGCAATATTTTGAAGCTACTCCGCTTGAAACGATTGCCAGACACATTGAGGCCCTGAAAGCCGCTGAAATTTTGGCTACTTTACGCGGGGAAAAAGAAGTAAAAATTGATTTCGCCACCGAGCAGGCTGATGGAGCATTTTATCTGGTTGAGGATAACCATTATCGGGCAATTGAGATTGAAGAAAGGATTGAAAAAAAATATTCGGGCTACAGGATTCAGTCCTACCGTTCTGCCCGAAAGCTGCGGGGGGCAGAATATCTGCGCTGGTATATAGTGTCTAAACCTAATTATGTTAGTCAGGAAGTTAGACCGGAAGAAACTGATCTTAAAAAAATTGCCGATAAGACTTTTCTTGAATCTATTCCCAGGGAGACCTTCGAACGTTATCAGGGTTTGATTAAAAAGGCGAAGGATTCTGAATGTCCTTTTATTGAAGTTAATCATGTCAGCAAGGATAATACTCTGCGGATTTCGGTTGTTTGCCAATGTGATTCTATTCCCCGGTTTTTCATCAATGTTTCTGACGTAATCAACTCTCATGGTCTGGTTTCTAAGCGCAAATATGTTGAACACTTTGCCAACGGCAAGACTGTTTTTACTTTTTACGTCGATGATATTACAGATGAAGAAAAGCTTCAGGACATAATTTCTGATATCAGTCTGATTTATGTTATTCCAGAAAGTCCTCTATCTATTCTTTTCAGGGAAGGGAAGCTCACAGCCCAGGAGACAGTATTCGGAGTTTCTGCCTGGAGTTTCTGTCATCAATTTTTGAGTAGCTATAACGAAGAATATATGCGGCTGTCCCAGGCATTAAAGGATTTGCCTGAGCTGTTAGGTCTACTACGAGAGATGAAAGTCCGCCTGGCTAAAGAAACTTTTACTGAGGATAGGGTCTGGGACGCTCTGAGCAACAATTATCAACTGGTGAAGAAACTTTTTGTTGCTTTTGATAAAAAATTTAATCCGCTTTACCAGAACCACAAAATTGATGATGAGCTACAGGCCTTGAGTAAAGAAATCAGCCGTGAAGTTCAGATTGAAGTTGATAAAATAATTTTGCTTACTGTGATAAAATTCATCCAGTCTGTTTTGCGGACCAATTTTTACAAGAAAGAAAAAGTTTCAATTTCTTATATGTACAATCCTGATTTCTTGAATAAAGTGGATTATCCTGTAGTTCCTTTTGGAGTTTTCCATATTCTGGGTAGAGAACTTCGTGGCTTCCACATCCGCTTCCGGGATATCGCTCGTGGGGGGATCAGAATTGTTCGTTCCATAAACTATCAGACATATCTTAACAACTCTGATTTCATCTTTGATGAAAATTATAATCTGGCTTTAACTCAGCAAAGAAAGAACAAAGATTTGCCCGAGGGCGGCTCCAAAGGCACCATTCTTCTTCGCTGGGGTTTTACCGATAAGATGTTTGTGGCGTTTAAAAAGTACATTGATGGGCTGTTAGATTTGATGATGCCTGATGGAAGCATAGTGGATTATTACGGGAAAGACGTTATTCTTTTCCTGGGTCCAGACGAATGGACTGCTGATCTGATGGAATGGGCTGCTCAAAGAGCCCGGGTTCGTGGCTATAGTTTCTGGAAAGCTTTCACCACAGGTAAACCTTTGAGCATGGGAGGCATTCCTCATGATCGTTATGGAATGACCACTAATTCAGTTCATGAATATGTGCTGGGGACTCTGGAAAAGCTCGGTCTGAAAGAAGAAAAAATTACCAAAGTAATGACCGGCGGGCCGGATGGAGACCTCGGTTCCAATGAAATCTTAATTTCCAAAGATAAGATTCTGGCTATTGTCGATGGCTCTGGAGTGCTTTATGATCCAGAAGGTATTAACCGCAAAGAACTTACCAGGCTGGCTAAAGCCAGAAAAATGGTCGAAAATTTCAACCGCACTTTAATTTCGCCCCGGGGATTTTTGGTGACCATAAAAGACCGGGAGGTAACTTTGCCTGATGGTGAAAAAGTGGAAAATGGCCTTGAATTTCGCAATACTTTCCACTTACATCCCAAGTTCAAAGCTGACATTTTTGTGCCCTGTGGTGGGCGTCCCGCTTCTATCAATATCAACAACTGGAAGACCTGGCTGGACGAAGATGGCAAGCCCAGATTTAAAGCAGTAATTGAAGGAGCTAACCTGTTCTTGACTCAGGAAGCCAGACTCCGGCTGGAAGAAAAAGGCGTAATTATCTACAAGGATGCTTCAGCCAACAAAGGCGGGGTCACTTCATCTTCCCTCGAGGTGCTGGCCAGCCTGGCTATGACCGATAAAGAATGGGATGAGCTAATGTGTGTCAAAAACGGAGAGGAATCAGAATTTAGGAAGCGATATGTTAAAGAGATAATTGACATTATCAGAGAAAATGCCCGCTTAGAATTTGAAATCATCTGGAAAGAAAATGCCAGGAAAGGTATACCAAGAGCTGTTCTTACTGACTTAATCAGCGAGAAAATCAATCAGATCAAAGATGCTATCAGAGAATCTGACCTGATCAAGGATAAAACTCTTCTGAAGAAGGTCATAGAAATAGGTGTGCCTAAATCATTAGTAGAGCTGGTCGGTATTAACCGCATTCTGACCAGAGTTCCAGAAAATTATCTGCGGGCTCTGTTTGCTTCTCGTCTGGCAGGCCGGTATGTTTACAGTCATGGGCTGGAATCAAATGAAGTTGATTTTTACCATTTTCTGGAGGAATTCAAGAAAAGTTGAAATAATTAACTTATTTCACCGGTAATGTAGGCCCGGGTTCTGGGGTCCCGAGGAGAAGTCAGGACTTCAGAGGCCGGGCCGAATTCTATTAGCTCTCCCATATACAGAAAGGCTACATAATCAGCCAGCCTTTTAGCCTGGCGTAGAATGTGGGTAACAAGGATGATAGTATAATTATTTTTCAGGTTTAAAAGTTGCCTCTCCACATTGTGGCTGGACTGCGGGTCAAGGGCTGAGGTAGGTTCATCTCCCAGGATGATTTCAGGCTCAACAGCCAGTCCTCGAGCCAGGCAGAGACGCTGCTGCTGGCCAATTGAAAGACGGTTGGCCGGGTCATCCAGCCTGTTTTTAACTTCTTCCCAAAGACCAGCCAGGCGCAGGTATTTTTCTACCAAGAAGTTAAGCTTAGTTTTATCCTTCAATCCAAGAAGTTTAGGACCAAAAGCTACATTGTCATAAATAGACATGGGCAGAACCTGGGGTTTTTGGGAAAGGAAACCCATTTTTTTTCTGATCTGAATTACCTCCACTTCCTGGTCATAAATATTCTGATTATCGATAATAACTTCTCCTTCAACTCTTGCTTCCTCAACTTCATCCAGCAGGCGATTAAAACATTTAAGCAGGGTAGTTTTACCACAGCCAGAGGGTCCGATAATTACAGTGATGCTGTTTTTGGGGATGCTCAAATTAATGTTTTTTAAAACCTGATTATTTCCATAAAAAACATTGAGATTATTAAGACTGAGCAATCCGCGGTCAACCATAAATTTCTCCAATCATAAATTTTAAAATTTTATATATTATTTTTTTCATTGTATTTTATGCCGGCTGAATCTCCTGCTTAGAAATCTGGCAATCAGGCTAATAATAAGAATAAGCAGGGTTAAGATAGCTGCTGAAGCATAAGCCCGCTGCTGGACTTCAGGAAAGGGTGAATTGAGCTGGAAGAAAATGGCCAAGGGCAAAGTGGCAACAGGCTGAAATAGGGAAGTGGTAATTCGGTCGGTATAGCCTGCGGTAAACAATACAGAAGCGGCATCACCTAATCCGCGGCCAAGGGCGATGAGTATAGCAGTTATCAGCCCCGGGAAAGCCTGGCGCAAAGTTACCCGGGTTGCAGTTTGCCAGCGGCTGGCACCAAGTGAATAAGCAGCTTCTTTAAGTTCAGCAGGCACTAATCTAACGGTCTCATCCATAGCCCGACTGAGGATTGGCAACTCAACCAGAGCTACGGTAATCATCCCGGCTAAAAGTGAGGCGCGGAGATGAAAGGTCAACATCAGCAAAAAACCAAAAGCGCCATAGACTATAGAAGGTATACCCCAGAGTACATCCAAGGAGAAGCGAATAGCCTCAGCCAGAGCTGATGTTCTTTTTAAGTAAGAATTAAGAAAAATTACAGTTGGCAGGGAAATAATTAAAGCAATTAATGTAGCCCCAAAAATAAGCTCGAGGGAACCAACTATGGCGTTCAGAATTCCACCTTCTTTCCCCAGATAATAGTCCGCGCCAGGAGTCCTGGTAATCATTGAAAAATTCAGGGCAGGAAAGCTTTTGAGGAAAATAGAAACGATGATTAGAGCCACCAAAATAGTTACTAAAAAGACAGAAAATAAAGATACCAGCCTGAATGCTGAATCAGCTATTTTCCGTTGCCTTATATTGGCTTTATTTTTTTCGGGGCGGTTATAATTCATTAGCTTTTCCTTCTCATCTGGTTAAGATAAAGCCGCGATAATAGGCTGAAAATAAGAACGATAAGAAGTATAAGAAGTGCTGTGAGATTCAGAGCGGATTCATAGCCGGGGATGGAAAGCATTTCCCCATAGTTATTGGCCAGCAGGGCCGGCAGAGTATAAGCGGGTGAAAAAAGCGAATTTGGTATCTGGGGGACATTGCCCACGACCATCATTACGGCAATGGTTTCACCGAAAGCCCGGGAAAGCCCGAGAGTGCAGGCGGCGATGAGTCCGGCCCGCGCCTTTTTCAAAACTACATGGTAAATAACTTCAAATTTTGTAGCGCCAAGAGAAAGAGCGGCTTCTTTAAGCTCGGCAGGGACAGAACTTAACACTTCAACGGAAATATTCACTATGGTCGGGAGAATCATAACGGCCAAAACGATCCCGGCGGCTAAAATACTGTAGCCAGAAGAGGAAAAGCCGAAAAGTGGAGATAAGCATTTGGAAACAAAGGGAACAATTAACAGAATACCCCACATACCATAAATCACCGAGGGCAAACCAGCCAGAAGATCAAGGGCGGGGGTCAGAATTTTTTTTAATTTTCCTGAGGCATATTCAGCAATATAAATAGAAGTCATCACTGCTACGGGGACAGCCAGGACAAAGGCAGTAAAGGTTACCCAGAGCGTTCCAATTATGAACGTCCAGAGACCAAATTGAGCTTTCTGCGGCTGCCAGGAAGAAGAAAAAATAAGAGTTGAAAGCGATTTTAGAGAAAGGAGAGGAAGAGATTTAATCAGAAGAGCAAGGAATATGGCGAGAGTAAGGAAAATAGGAAAGAAAGAAAATAAGGCTGACACGAAACGTCTGACCCTGGCCTCCCTCATTTTGAGTTCCTCTTTGCTTCGTTAAATTTTTTACCTAATTTTTTTCTCCCCTTTTTTTCAAAAATAAATACAGCAGAAATCTGATCTTTTAAAGTCATAGGTTATTTTTGTAGTTTTTTCTTTTGGGCCTCAATAGTTTCCCTTTTTAAAGGCACATAGCCTGTTTCTGCCACCATATTCTGGCCTTTTGCCATAACCCAGAGCAGAAAAGATTTGACCACCTTCCCGGTTAAAGGCTTTTTTATCACCAGATATAATTCTCGGGCTGGCGGAGAGGGATAACGCCCATTAGAGATTGCTTTTAGGAGCTCATCTCTGGTGGCGTAATAATTTTCCCCGTCTTTTAGCAGACCATTTTCATTTAAATCCAGGGGGACGATAGCTAAACCATCAATGGGTTTTCCCGTTTTCGGGTTGTAGGCAAAATTTAAATTGTTAAAACCAAGTCCAAAAGAATCGCGGCGAACCGCTTCGGTGAGTCCGGGATCACCATAGATGGCAATGCCTTTAAGGTCTTCCTGATGGGCCCCGAGGAAAGCAGCCCAGGTTTCGGCCGCACCGCAAGCATCAGAGCGGGTATAAAGATGGATGGGTGTCTTACCTGATAGACCGTAGATTTCTTCCCAGTATTTAATTCGTCCTTCTACCCATATGGCTCGCAAAATTCCCCGGCTTAAACCTTTTTCCTTAATTAATTTTAGAAATGGATTTTTTTGATTTAAAGTGGCCACTACCCCATCCAGAGCTACAGCAAAAGGTTCTGCTCCCCTGGATGCCTCCTCAGGATAGATTTCTCGAGAAATCATACCTATATCTACCAATCCGGAAAGGACATCAGCCATTCCTTTGCCCGCTCCACCAGCCTGGAGGTCAACTTTAACTGCTGGATTTTCCTTTTGGAATTCCTCTACCCAGCGAGCTACAAGAGGATAAAGTGCCCAGGCTCCCGAAATGCTGAGATGGCCAGAAAGAGGAGATGGCTGTAAAGCATTATTTTTTTCCAACTGGGGGGAAAAAGAATTACCTGAAGGGGATAATAAAATAACATTAAAAATAAAGATAAAGCAGCTTAAAAGCAAAACTTTTTGAACGATAGAGCCAAGAATTATTTTACTTAACTTTTTCCATCCTGAAATTAAATTCATCTTATCTCTCGCTTTTTTAAAATCCAAGCTGGAGTTGAACAAGGGCTGCATGATGATTAGGGCCGGTTTCTTCCCGGTAATATTCGTAATTAACCTGAATTTTTGATTTAGACGTTATAAACCAGTTGGCCCCGGCTGTCCAGATGGTAGTCTTTTCTCCAGGAAGGGCAAGATTTAGGTTTATGGTGTCAATTCTTCCCACTAACTGGAATTTTTTCTTGATGACAGAATAGGCTCCAAGTGCATACCAGCCATGCTTTTTGGTCTGGCCGTCTTGGGCCTGGATAAATTCAGTGGCAAAGTTAAAACGTTGATAATTAATGGCCATTTCCAGTCCTAATTTATTTCTTAGTAAATTAGTAGCATTTCCCGTGACTGTCTGCCGGCCGTCATAAAAAGAAAAGCCCAGCGATATTGCTTTAAAGGGTCTGGCTATAAGGCGTCCGACAATGTCTTTGTGTCCATTGTTATCTGCTCTGTTTATGCCTGAACCATTAACCAGACCAGCCGCATATTCAAATAGCGAGTAGGAACCATAGGCTACTACCCCTATATCTCGGCCGATTGCCCCATTATCCCGGCCTGGGGCCAGCTTTTCTACAGTCTGCGAGCGGTTTATAGTCAGGAGCTCTGGTACTGGGGTAAGGCTTTCCAGACTGAAAGGCACCAGAAACTGACCGGCCCGGAGGTTAAATTCCGGGCGGAAAGTTACCTGGGCAAGAGCGTCCAGGAGAACAGGCGATTTGGTCAAGTCCACCTGGATTTTAAAGTTAATTTTTTTTAACAGATTGCCACTGAGGCTCAGCCGTGCTCTTTTAATGGAAAAAGTGTCTGGAGACTCGTTTTTTTCTACGAATTGAAACTGAGTATAACCGGAAAGCTTTAGAGGTAAAGAAGATTGAACAGGCCCGGTCTCAGTTTTCTTCTCATCTTGAGACTGGATTCCACTATCAGGGAAGGCCCTCAGGCTTACTAAATTTAAAGCAATAGTCAGAATGATAAAAGTTGGAGGAAAAAAGCACCTCATCGTTTTCTCACCCTACTTCCCTTTTTTCTGATTTATTTTCTGCTGTCTTTTTAGTACGTCCTCAAAAGTTGTTTTTTCCAGATGTTCTGCCACCATATCCCGTACTTCTTTCCACAAAAGCCTCAGGCCACATTTATCTTCTAAGGGGCAGGGCTCATGTTCGATGACGCTGACGCAGTTAATTGGGGCCAGTGGTCCATCCATAGCCCTGATAACTTCAGCTACATTGATCTCCACGGGTGGCCGGGCTAAATAATAACCGCCATTAGGGCCCTTCTTGCTTTTGACATAGCCAGCGCGCCGTAGAAGCAAAAGTATTTGCTCCAGAAATTGCTGGGGAATAGCCTGAGAAAGGGCGATGATTTTAATTGGCACCGGGCCCTGACCATAACGTCTGGCCAGCTCGACCATAGCCCGACTGGCATATTCACCTTTAGTTGAGAGTTTCAAGTTTAAGCCCTTTATTAGTCAATTATTATTATCGACTATATCATATATTAATTTCCTTTTTCTCTGTCAAGTGTTTTTTTAAACAACAATTAACCGTTAGTGGAAAATTTTGCTCACAGGATTAAAAGGGGTATAAACTGAAGGATAGCCTGAAATCAATTCTGAGAAAAAAATACGGAGTAATAATCATTCATCCGATGGCAGGGAAAAACGCCTGCGTCTGATTGAATAAAAACTGGAAATATGCCATCATATAAAAAAATAATCTTTATTCTATGACCTCAAATTGGAGGCAAGAATGAAAATAAAACTTTTATTTAATTTCCTCGCTGGATTTTTGATTTTAATTCTGGCTGGTTTTAGTTATCTAATGGCTCAATCTGGCAGTCCACAAGTTGTGTTTAAAGAGAAGGAATGGAATTTTGGGAAGATAAAACAGGGAGAGGTGGTTAGTCACGAATTTATTTTTCACAATGAAGGAACGGCTCCGCTAAAGATTATACGGGTAACTACCTCTTGCGGCTGCACTGCGGCCCTGGTTTCTGAGACGGAAATAGCTCCCGGGAAGGAAGGACGGCTCAAAGTTACCTTTGATTCCCATGGCTACAGCGATAAGGTAATTAAGTACATTTTTTTTGATACCAATGACCCTAAAACTCCCCAGGTAGAGCTGACTATTACCGCCCAGGTCGAGGTTGGCCCGGCGGCCAGAATTGAGCTTGATCGCTACAATCTGGACCTGGGGATTTCCCTGGAAGGCGAAGAGACATCAGCTAAATTTACAGTGAAAAACAGCGGTCAGTTAGAGTTAAGTATCGATACAGAATCTCCTGAATTTTCTTTTTATGTAGCCGGTCGGAAAATTTCTTTTCCTTATAGAATACCTGCTGGAAAATCGGTCGAGCTGGAAGTCCGTTTGCCCGGAAAAGTAGGCCGGGTAGGCTTGCTTCGAGATTATCTACTTATTAAGAGCAATGACCCGACAAGACCAACCGTATCTTTGTTTATCAGCCGGTATGTCATTACCAAAGAAGAGTTGAAGAAGCTTTTTGAGAAATACGGGAAGGTTCTTGACATAAAATAGTGCAGAAGAAACTGGTGGGCGGTAATTTTTTAGAGTTTGTAAGTAAATAAATTAGAACTTACTTGATGCTCTAAAAAGTTTTTTGGGACGAGAAATTTTCGGACCTCTGTCGTTTAAAAGTAGTAAAGCTTGGGGAGGAAGAAGTTTTAGGCTTAAATCTTAAAATAAGAAATAAAAATGGATTGAGGTTAAGCTCATTCAGCAGTTGTAAAAAGTCTATCCTGATGGGGCAGGGAAAAGAATGGTAAGGAAAGGTGAAGCAAAAGAGGATAACCGGAAAACAAAGAGAATTTTTACCGTTAGAGTCCATCCCAGATCAGCTAAAAGACAACTGATCAAAATTTCCGAGACTGAATTCAAAGCCTGCCTGAATTCGGCGCCAGAAAAAGGTAAAGCCAATGAAGAACTGCTCGAGCTTTTGGCTGATTATTTAGGGGTTCCCCTCTTGAGATTGAGAATTATCAGGGGTGAAACTTCAAGGATAAAATTAATCGAGCTTATTTAGACAGGGGGAAAAACCACCTGATTTTAACCAAGTTTTAAAAGTTCCGGTTTTTTACCTTATCGTCTTTTTAATCAAACTTGTTAGAAGTATTGATTATTAATAAAATTGGGTTGAAAAAATCATTAGGATTGAGGTCTGCAGATGAGTTATCAGAATATTTTGAGTTTTGTGGGCATATTCGCCTTGACTTTGGTTGCCTGGTTGTTCTCATCTCATAAAAAGATAATTAACTGGAAAGTAATTTTCTGGGGAATTACCCTCCAGCTAATATTTGCCTTTTTCATCTTTCTGGTTCCCGCTGGTACCAAGATCTTTCTTTTGATTAACGACCTGGTGGTTAAAATCCTTGATTCAGCCACTGCTGGAATAAAATTTCTCTTCGGTCGGCTGGCTATCCCTCCAGGAGCAACGGGAGACGGTGGCGAGTCTTCACTGGGTTTTATTCTGGCCGTTCAATCTTTGCCCACGGTAGTTTTTTTTGCGGCTCTGGTGGGAGCCTTGTATTATCTAAAAGTTATGCCTTTTTTTATTCAGCTTTTCGCTCGTGTCTTTACTCGCTTGATGAAAGTAAGTGGGGCCGAATCGCTCTGTGTTTCCAGTAATATTTTTGTGGGGGTGGAGTCAGCTGTGGTAGTCAGGCCATATCTCGAAAGGATGACTATTTCTGAACTTGGGACCATACTGACTGCCGGCATGGCTACCATCGCTTCTTCGGTCCTTTCCCTTTATGTGATGGTACTCAAAAGTGGTTTACCCACCATAGCCGGGCATCTGGTTTCTGCTTCGATCCTTTCTGCCCCTGCTGCTTTGCTAACTTCAAAGCTGATTTTCCCCGAAACAGACCAGCCACTTACCCTTGGCCTTAAGGTTAAGCCTTATTATGAAAGAGAGGACAATCTTATTATGGCCATTATCAACGGAGCCAACGCCGGGCTGAAGTTGCTCGGTGGGATAGTGGCCTTACTTCTGGCATTTTTGGGACTTCTGGCATTAATTGATCTTATTCTGGGCTGGTTTGGCGGTCAGCTGAATCATCTACTCGGGTGGAGCTTTGAATGGAAGCTTTCTAATATACTCGGCTATGTTTTTTATCCATTTTCCTTAGCTATGGGGATTGTTCCTCATGATGCCCTCCCTGTGGCCAGACTGCTGGGTGAAAGGGTGGTGGCGACAGAATTGGTAAGTTATCAGCATCTGGCTGAGCTGATTAAAGCTGGAGCTTTTTTTGATCACCGGTCTCCGGTAATTGCTTCTTATGCTCTGTGTGGCTTTGCTCATGTTGCTTCCCTGGCCATATTTGTTGGTGGCACTGGGGCTCTGGCCCCATCGCGGATAAAAGACCTCTCACGGCTCGGATTTAAGGCCTTAATAGCGGCTACTTTGGCCTGTCTTATAACCGGGGCAGTAGCAGGTGTTTTTGCTACCACTTCAACCATTCTTCTTAACCGATTTTAAGCTGCAGGAAGCTGAATCAAGAAATGAATATAAAAACAAAGCCTGATTTTGAGAAAATGAACCAGCGGAGAACGTCTTTTTTATAAGTAGAGTTGGGATTCCAGCTGATAATAAATATTTAGCTTGAATGATAAAGGCTATGGTAAAATATCAAAAACTATTAACAAGGAGATGGGTAAATGAAATATCGAATCAAAAACATCCTCTGGGCTACAGATTTTTCTGCCGAGTCTCAGACAGCCTTAGCTTATGCCAATCATCTGGCAAAAAAATTTGGGGCTTCCATTAAATCCCTTCATGTGGTTCCTGACTTTGCTCCAGCCCTTTATGAAAGTCGCGGCGTAGTGGTGGCTGAGCTTATAGAAAAGCAGGAAGAATATCAGGTAGCGGCAGAAAAGAAGTTGCAAAAAATTGCAGAAAAGGCTGGGGTTAAATTTGCCAAAACCATAATTGAGATTGGTACACCAGGAAAGAAAATACCGGAAGTTGCAGAAAAAGAAAGGTGCCAGCTCATTGCCATCGGTCGCAAAGGAATGTCTGCTCTGGAAAAAATTCTGATGGGCAGTGTAGCCAGCCGGGTTTTGCGGCATTCCCAGATTCCTGTTCTGGTCACTCCAAAAAGCAAAAAGGAACCTGAAATTAAGAACATCTTGGTTCCAACAGATTTTTCGGGTAATGAAGAAAAAGAACGAGATTATGCCTGGGTAATTGCCTCCAAGCTTAAAGCCAATCTGACACTTATTCATATTCTTGAGCTTTATGATTATAAGTTTTCTCCAGCCGAGATAAAAAAAATGATGGATGGAGCCCTGGAACGACTTAAAAATCGGGAAAAAAGAAAAGCCGACTTTGAAATTAAAGAGGTAGTCGTGAGGGATCTGAACGCAGCTGCTGGTATTGTCAGCTATGCCTCCAAAGAGCGGTTTGACCTTATTCTGATGTCAACCTGCATCTCCCCGGTAGAGAGATTTTTCCTGGGCAGCACCACCGAAAAAGTTATCTCTTATTCTACGGTGCCTGTTCTGGCTCTGCCGCTGGCTTATTGTAAAAAGTGAGAGCGGAAACTCAGAGGGCCTTCTGGTTAGCCCTTAATTTTCTGGTAACTCAGGGCTATCTTTCTGTGTCCAAGGCCCTTCGATATTTTGATTCACCAGAAAAGCTTTTTGAGCCAGATCTCCACTGGCTTAATTCTATTAGCCTGGGCGAGCTGGCCCGGAGTAAGATTCTTTCTGGAGAACCTCAGGCCAGGGCCTGGGAGGAACTTGAGAAGCTGAAAAAAAAAGAGTATACTCTTTTAACCTTTAAGGACAGCCAGTATCCTCAGGTTCTCAGAGAAATTATAGAACCACCGCTTGTCCTTTATTGCTCTGGTCAGGTGGAAGTATTAAGCTGGGCAGCGGTGGCCGTGGTTGGTTCAAGAAGGCCCAGCGCTTACGGACGGGTCATGGCTGAAAAGTTAGCTGAAGAGCTGGCTTCTTCAGGCCTGGTAGTAGTAAGTGGCCTCGCCCGTGGAATCGATACTATGGCGCATCGTGGGGCGTTACGAAGTGGCCGGACGATAGCAGTGCTCGGTTCAGGCCTTGATCAGGTTTATCCAAGGGAAAATAAAATGATGGCTGAAAAAATAGCAGAAAAAGGTGTAGTCATTAGCGAATTTCCGCTGGATTCTGAACCTCTGGGTTATCATTTTCCGCTACGCAACAGAGTAATCAGCGGACTGTCCTTGGCCTGTCTGGTAGTTGAAGCCAGCCTTAAAAGTGGCGCTTTGATTACTGCTCATCTGGCTCTGGATCAGGGCAGAGAGGTCCTGGCCGTACCGGGTCCGGTAAATTCCATTTTAAGTCAGGGAACAAACTACCTGATAAAACATGGAGCTCGATTGGTAGAAACAGTTGAAGATATTCTTTCAGAATTGCCCTCTCCCTGGAAAGAAGCAGCTCAGAACCGACTGGAGGAACGAAGGCAGCAGATGCCTGAAATGGAAGACCGGGAAAAGAAAGTTTTCTCAGCTCTACCAGATAAATCTACCATCCATATAGATGAATTAGCTGAAAAAATTGAAATGCCGGTGGCTGAGCTTCTGACCATTCTCCTTGCGCTGGAAATGAAAGAGCTGGTTGTTCAAGAAGCGGGAAGATTTTTTCGCAGGAGAGGATAAGTGGGTAAATCCTTAGTTATCGTTGAATCTCCGGCCAAGGCTAAAACAGTAAATCGCTATCTTGGTTCGGATTATCTGGTTAAAGCTTCAATGGGCCATGTTTGCGATTTGCCCAAGAGCAAACTCGGAGTGGATGTCAGCAATAATTTTCAACCAACCTATCAGATTATTCCGGAACGGCGGCGGTTAGTAGCTGAGCTTAAAAAGGTGGCTTCGGAATGCGAAAGGATAATTCTGGCGGCTGATCCTGACCGCGAAGGCGAAGCCATTTCCTGGCATATCAGTCGTTTGTTGGAAAAGGAAAATCCCCGCATTTTCCGGGCTGTTTTTCACGAAATAACTGAAGAAGCCATAAAAGAAGCCTTTACCAAGTTAGGCCCATTAGACCAGAATAAAATCAATGCTCAACAGACCAGAAGGATTCTGGACAGGCTGGTCGGCTACCTCATCAGCCCTCTTCTCTGGAAAAAAATCGGGCGGGGCCTGAGTGCCGGCAGAGTTCAATCTGTGGCTTTGAGGCTGATCTGTGATCGGGAAAAAGAAATTAAAAATTTTGTCCCGGAAGAATACTGGACTATTGCCGCTATTCTCAGGGCAGAAAATCCTCCGGAATTTAAAGCTATCCTGAGTACTATTGATGGTAAAAAAGCTCGGATTAAGGATGGAAAACAAGCCCAGGAAATTCTTGATATCTGCCGGCGGGAAACTTTTGTCTTAGAAAAGATCCTGATTAAAGCCAGAAAGAAAAATCCACCGGCTCCTTATATAACTTCAACCTTGCAGCAGGAAGCCTTTAAACTCCTTCATTTTCCAGTAAAAAAGACTATGTCAGTAGCCCAGCGTTTATATGAAGGCCTGGAGCTGGGAGAAATGGGGCCTGTCGGATTAATTACCTATATGAGAACTGATTCGGTTCGAATTGCCGAAGTGGCCAGACAGGCGGCTAAAAAATATATTGAAGAACACTTCGGGCCAGATTATGTTCCAGTACGTCCCACTATCTTTAAATCGCGGAAGACTGCCCAGGAGGCTCATGAAGCTATCCGGCCAACCCACCTGGACTTACCTCCTGAAAAAATAAAACCTTTTATTAAAAAAGATGAATATGAACTTTATAAGCTTATCTGGAATCGGTTTATAGCTTCACAGATGAGTCCGGCTGAAATTGAAGAAACCCAATTTGAGATTAAAGCTTCCCGTTATGGCTTTGTGGCCAGGGGAGAAGTGGTAAAATTTAAAGGTTTTCTAACTTTGTATGAAGAGCAAAAGGTTAGCTTAAATAATTTCAGAGATTTAGATAAAAAAATGGAAGCCGAGGAAGCGGAGGAAAAAGAAAGCGGAATTTTGCCTGTGGCCAGAGAAGGAGAAATATTAAACTTAATGGATCTTCGAAGTAAACAAAACTTTACTCAACCCCCTCCTCGCTATACGGAAGCTACTTTGGTCAAAGAGCTGGAAATAAGAGGCATAGGCCGGCCAAGTACTTATGCTCCGATCATTGCTACTCTTCAGGACAGGAAATATGTGATTAAGGAAGAAGGCAGGTTTAAGCCAACGGAATTGGGGATGTTTGTAATAGATTTTCTGGTCAGGTATTTCACAGAACTTTTTGATTATAAATTTACGGCCCGGATGGAAGAACAGCTGGATAAAATAAGCGACGGAAAGGCTGACTGGTTAGAAAGTCTTCGCCAGTATTACCAGCTTTTGCAACGTTACCTGGAGCAGGGGCAGGAAACAGAATCAATCAAAAAAAATGGCATTCCAGTCGAGGAAAAATGTCCTAAGTGCGGACGCCAGTTGGTAATTAAAGAGGGCCGTTACGGCCGCTTTAAGGCCTGTTCAGGCTATCCAGAATGTGACTACAGCGAACCCTTAGTAAAGAAAGAGACTAAAACCCTGGAGGCCAAATGCCCTCTTTGTGGTTCTCCCCTGGTTTATCGGCGTGGTCGCTATGGAACTTTTATTGCCTGTTCCAATTACCCCCGATGTAAATATATTCATAAAGAAAAGCTCGATACCGGCATTCCCTGTCCGCTGGGATGCGGTGGCACCATAATTAAGAAAAAAACAAAAAAAGGGCGATATTTTTATGGTTGCAGCAATTATCCTAAATGTAAATTTGCCAGCTGGGACGAAGTTATAAACCAGCCCTGTCCTCTGTGCGGGGCAAAAGTTTTATTTAAAAAAGCGCCAGCAAAAGGCAAGCCTTATATTTATTGCAAAAGCTGCAATTATGTTCTATATATAAATGAAGGGGAAAATTCAAATATAGAAACCCCGGATACAGGCCAGAGCCATCCAAAAGTTAAGCTCGATCTGGTGAAAGAGTCAGGAAAAATAACGATCCCTGATTCAGATGAAAAAGGAAATTGAAGAATTTTTAAACTTCTTGAAGTTCGAGAAGAATGCTTCTCCTCATACGATTGCTGCCTACTCACGTGATCTGAATCAGTTGGCTAATTATCTCCGCCATAATGGTCTGACCTGGAGAAATGCCGACACTCTTGATTTAAGGGGTTTTCTGGCCGAACTGCATGAGCTCCAGTTAAAGAAAAGCTCTATCATTAGAAAACTGGCGGCAATGCGCTCCTTTTTTGATTTTTGTTTGAAAAGAAAATGGCGAACTGAAAATCCGGCCAGTGCTTTAGCTACCCCTCGTAAAGAACAATTGATTCCGGGTTTTTTAACCGAAGAAGAAACCGCTCGGCTGCTGGAATGGGAAGTAAGAATGGATGACCCTCTTGAACTTCGGGATAAGGCTATCCTGGAATTATTATATGCTTCAGGGCTCAGAGTCTCCGAGCTGGTTTCTCTGAATTTAGAAGATATTCATCTAAAAGAGAAGCTGCTGAGAATAAGGGGTAAGGGCAAAAAAGAAAGAATAGTCCCTTTCGGCCGGGAAGCAGAAAAATGGCTAAAAAATTATTTCCCGGCCAGGTCAATTTTAATTAAGGCGAAAGGTCCTAATCAGGCTGTATTTCTCAACTACTGCGGGGAAAGGTTGACAGTCCGTTCGGTCCAACGCCTGGTTCACCAGAGGCTTAAACAAATTGCTGTTGCCCGGAAAATCAGTCCTCATTCCTTGCGGCATTCTTTTGCTTCTCATCTCCTGAGCCGGGGTGCAGACCTCCGGGCAATCCAGGAATTACTCGGTCATAAAAGTCTGGCCACCACCCAGAAATATACTCATTTGGATTTAAGCCATCTGCTGGAAATTTACCGGAAAGCTCATCCCCGGTCCTGAAAATTCTTCAGTCTTTTCTGAATATTAATTTTAGTGGCTGTCCGAGGTTATGCTCTCTGAATTTTCTGTGTTTTTCCCATATCTTTAATGAGAGAATATAAATTTAAGCCTGCGGGGGAAGTCCTGAGAAAAAGGGAAAAGATGGTGGATAAAACAAAAAAGAGGAGCAGAAGAAAGAGCCCCTTCTTCTGCTCCTGGCTGAACTTATTTGCTTTCGCCTACGGTGATCAAATCTTTAATTTGATTGAAGATTTTTTCACCGATTCCTCTGACCTTCATCAAATCTTCGGTCTTTTTGAACGGACCATTTTGGGTGCGATAATCAATAATTCTTTGAGCCACCTTAGGGCCAATTCTGGGAAGGGATTGAAGTTCAGCCGCAGTGGCGGTGTTAATATTAATTTTAGTGGCAGTAGCTTTGTTCTGAGTCTGGTTCTGAGCCAGGCTTATGCCTGAATAAGCCAGAAAAATAAAAATTACCAGAGCCAGAGCCAAGCTTTGGGAAAAAAATCTTTTCATTTGAAGCCTCCTTTCATAAAAAGACTATGCAAAAACCAGGCCAGTTTTTTTAATTTTTTAATTTGTTGAAAATAAATAAAATAAGACGATGATGAAAATCTCGGCGGTAAAAGGCTGTTTACTTTTTGCTTATGGCTGTTAACTCAGGTTTACCTGTTTCTTTTTTAAATTAAATCCAGATTTTTTGGGCTGATTATTAAGGTAAGTTTCCAGAAATTTCTTGATTTTTTTTAAAGCCCTGGCTCTATGACTTATCTTGTTTTTTTCAGCAGCTTTAAGCCGGGCAAAAGTTTTTTTTAATGGTGGATAATAAAAGATTGGGTCATAACCGAAGCCACCTTTTCCCTCGGGTTTTAGGGCAATAAACCCCTCTACCTTACCCTGGTAAGACTTCAGCACTTTACCAGCGTGAGCAACTGTAGCAACGCAGACAAAACGGGCTTTCCTTTTTTCCTGAGGGACTTCAGTCAGCAGCCGGAGCAGCTTCCTGATATTTTTTTGGTCACTTGCTCCAGGTCCAGAAAATCGGGCCGAATAAACTCCTGGCTTTCCCCCGAGAGCTTCAACCTCCAGACCGGAATCCTCCGCCAGGACCAATCCAGGGTATCTCTGGCTGTAGAAGAGACTTTTCCCCTGACTATTTTCGGCGAAAGTCTTTCCTGTTTCTTTGAACTTTCCGTACTGGGGATAAGACGAGAGGCTTTCTAAGATAATAGGAAGTCCCCGGAGAAGTTTTCTTATTTCCTTTGCTTTACCCTGATTGGTAGTGGCTAAAAGAAGGTGGACCTTATTCAAGGCGAAATTCCTCAAGCTGACCTAAATTCATCAGGGAATCATTAAAATCCTGTTCCTTTTCTTCTGTGCCCTGGGCAGAGAAAGATATAATTAAGGAATCTCCTTCTTTCTTGACACTCAATCTCTCCAGCTTTATCCCGTGATGGAAGCTTATTTTCTTCAGCTTGGAAAGAAGGTCGGGTGTTTCTTTGAATTTTAGATAGTAGTGGAAAATATGTTTTTTAAGGTAAATTTCTTCTATTTTCCTGAAGGCTATCAGGGTAGCGATAACCATGGCGGTCAGAATAAGAGAAGGGATATAATAACCAGAACCAATCAGCAACCCTAAGCCAGCTACCACCCAGAGAGTTGAAGCCGTGGTTAAACCAATGACCATACCCCGGGCATGGACAATAGTCCCGGCACCCAGGAAACCCATCCCGGTAATTACTCCAGCTGCAATTCTACTGAGGGCATCTGGATTGGCGTTATTATTTTTAATCAGACCCACTGCCAGGCTCATCATTATTGCTGATCCGACACAAACGAGGATATTGGTCCTGAATCCGGCTGGCTTCTGGCTGGCTTCTCTTTCTATTCCGATGAGACCACCCAGAGCTATAGCCAGAAATAACTTTAGAATTAGCTCCATAATGTTCATGCTTTTTTCCCTTTGACCCTAAAAATTAAAAAAAAAGTTCAATTTAAACACTTCATATAAATTCTATTAAATTCTGGGGCAAAAAAAAAGTTGGAAAATAAAAAGACATAAGAGGGGATTAGCCTCAATTCCGGTTCTATGCTAAAATTAGCTACGAAAAATAAAATATTTTTTATCAAGATAGGAGTAAGGCAATGAAAACAACCATTAAAGAAATTAAAGCCAGAGAAATCCTTGATTCCCGGGGAAATCCCACAGTTGAAGTAGAGGTTGTCCTGGAAGATGGGACAATAGCCAGGGCAGCGGTTCCTTCTGGAGCTTCTACTGGAATCCATGAAGCCCTGGAATTAAGAGATGGTGATAAGGAAAGATACGGGGGAAAAGGTGTGCTTAAAGCCGTGGAAAATGTAAATAAATTAATAGCTCCTGAGGTTTGCGGTCTTGATGCCTGTGACCAGATCGGGCTTGATTTTAAGATGATAGCTCTTGATGGAACTGCCAATAAAAGCCGCTTGGGTGCCAATGCCATCTTGGGAGTAAGTTTGGCTGTGGCCAGGGCAGCGGCCTTTTCTCTTAAAATGCCTCTATACCGTTACCTGGGTGGAGTTTCGGCTCGCATTCTCCCCATTCCTATGTTTAATATTCTTAACGGCGGGGTTCATGCCAACTGGCAAGGACCAGATCTACAGGAATTTATGGTTGCCCCAGTGGGAGCTACATCTTTCCGGGAAGCCCTGCGCTGGGGAAGCGAGGTTTATCATTCTTTAAAAGATGTTATTAAGAGCAAGGGGTATTCAACCGGAGTGGGAGATGAAGGAGGCTTTGCTCCTGCTCTTAAGAAGAATTCAGAAGCACTGGATTTAATTGTAGTAGCTATAGAGAAAGCTGGCTATAAGCCTTTAGAGCAGGTAGCCATTGCTCTTGACCCGGCTTCCAGTGGCTTTTATGAAGATGGATATTATAACTTGAGGACTGAGGGGCGAAAAGTTAAAGCGGAAGAAATGGTAGAAATGTACGCCAGCTGGGTTGAAAAGTATCCAATTATTTTAATAGAAGATGGACTGGCCGAGGATGACTGGGAAGGCTGGAAGATTTTAAATAAGAGATTGGGGAAGAAAATACAGTTGGTTGGTGATGACATTTTTGTCACCAACGTGGAAAGAATAAAAAGAGGAATTGAAGAGGATATTGCCAATTCGGTACTGATCAAGTTAAACCAGATTGGGACTATTACTGAAACTATCCAGGCTATTGAAACAGCCAGAAGAGCCGGCTGGTCAGCCATGGTGTCCCATCGGAGTGGAGAAACAGTTGATAGCTTTATTGCCGATTTCACTGTGGCTATGGGAACCGGGCAGCTTAAAACTGGAGCCCCCTGTCGGGGAGAACGTGTCGAAAAATATAACCAGCTGATGAGAATTGAGGAAGAACTGGGAGATGCAGCCATTTACGCCGGTAAAGTAATTATCAGAAATAAATAAAATAAAATACTGTCTATCTCCATTCTTTCTGGCCAGTGGTTATTCTCAAAGAGCAAAGCTTTGATTTAAGTTTTTCCTGATTTTATATTAAAATTGTTCTAAAGCCAGAAAGGAAGACCAGAAATGAAAAAATCGGTGGGGATTATAATATTGATCTCACTGTTAATTTTTTTTGAGGTAGCCAGTGCTTCACAAAACCAGAAGCTTAGAGTCCGGGTAGTTAGCGAACAGGCTAATATCAGAGTAAAGCCTGATATTAGTAGTGAAATGCTTCTTCAAGTACCCGAAGGAACTGAGTTTGAAGTGGAAAAAAAAGAAGGAGAATGGTTTCAGGTTTTAGTGGAGAAAGCAGATGGAACAAAAATTCGGGGTTATGTTCATGAAAGCCTGGTAGAAGTAGTTTCCGGTGGTAAGTCGCAGACTGCCATTTCTGAGTTAAAGAAGCCAGGCTCAAGTAAAAAAGAAGAAACAACCAAGGTTCAGAGCAAAGAAGAATCCAAACCTGAAATTACTGTCCCGTCGAATTTTTCCCAAGCCTCCGTGACCCGACCTTTGAGGAATTTTTCTTTAGATATTCATAGCTTGGGGATCTATCTCTCTCCTTCTCAGCTGAATCAGGCGGCTGAGGGAGTAACCAACTATTACTTATATGTGTTTGAATCCGGCGGTAAAGCTAAGCTGAGTCCACTTCATATTGGTTTTGGTTATGGAGCGGATATATTCTACGAATTCTGGCCAAGCCTTTCGCTTGGACTGGGCTTTGATTATTTTCAATCATCAAAGGTAAACCTGACGGAATTCACCGGGGGAAATGTTAATTATTCAGTTAAGACAACGGTTGGAGTTAAAGATTTACCGCTAAGGGTTTCTTTAAAATATAAACCAGTTGAACATTTTTATATTGGATTTGGGCTGGAATATAACCTGGCGCGGATGAATTATGATTATTTAATTTCCCAGCAAGTTGGCAGTCCAGCTGAAAGTTGGGCCAGCTGGAGAGGAACGGCTCGGGGGCATTCCCTTGGCTGGATAGAATCTGCCGGCCTTCAATGGCCTGTTACTTCCTGGTTTCAGGTTTTTGCAGAAGCTTCGTATCGCTCGGTGCGAATAAAGAATTTTGCCGGGAATAATCTTTACACTGATTCTGATGGCTGGCAAAAAAAGGAAGTTGGAGACCTCTATTACTGGCAGGTTCAGACCTCTCCCAACATTTCTTATCCTGTTTTATTCATCAGGGATCACCTGCCTTCAGAGCCAGGTGTGGTCAATCCCCGAAAAGCCGATCTGAATTATTCTGGTTTTTCTTTGAAATTAGGTTTGCGTTTTGTTTTTTAACCATAGGCTTAAAATTTTATTTCCTCGATTAGGCGGGACCGAATTCTTAAAATTTTCTCTTTGCTCTCTATACCCTCTTTTTCTTATAATGCTTTATCTAAAAATTTTTCGGAAATAATTATAGAAGTTTTACCTGGTGGAGGTCAGGTTGAGTAAACCAGAGCGTTTCCTTTCCAGATTAGGATTTGTGGCTGCAGCCATTGGCCTGGCTGTGGGAACTGGAAATATCTGGCGTTTTCCCAGAATGGCTGCTCAGTATGGAGGCGGAGTCTTTTTCCTGGTTTATGTTCTGGCTTTGCTGCTGTGGTCGGCTTCCCTGTCGATGGTGGAAATGGCTATTGGCCGCGCCACCAGAATGGGGCCTATCGGCGGCTTTCGTGATTTTCTCTGGGGAAAATATACCTGGAGGGGCAACTGGATGGTGGCGGTCTGCCTGCACATCTAATTGAAGATGAGGATTGAAATGGACATCATTATCTGGATGGTTATAATTCTCGGGCTTAACTTTGGCGCTTTAATTTATCTTCTGTGGCGGTTAGTCAGGAGAAAATCTTCCTGATCAGCCCAGCCTCCAAATTTTATTGAGGAGGTTTTGTTGGTGTTTTTTTCCTCTTAATTATTTCGATAAATTCTTTAATCTAATTGAAAACATCTCCGTCCTGACGGCTCAAGGCTAATCTAAATCGATTTAACATTTCCTATTGTAAGTGTTACGAAATATATTTATGTAACACTTTTGATCATCCGGCAGCGGGAGAAATAGGAACGCAATTAGAATATTATAAAGATGTAAATCCGGTAAATTTTAAAAAGCCAGAAGATAATCGCTTAACAGGATGAAGTCAGAAGAAGCTCGCTTTACAGACAAAATTATGCCTCCCGAGTTTAAAAAAGGAAAAGTGGGACAGTAAGGAGGAAAACAGGGATTAAATGAGCTGGATTTTATCTAATAAATAGGAGGCACCTCAAATTTCCACCTGTTATTTGATTCTTTTAGAGCTTTATTCTTCAAATTTATAACCGATTCCTCTGACGCTCTGAATCAGACTGCTCAGCTCGCCTAATTTCTCCCGCAGATGGCGAACGTGGACATCAATTGTTCTTGGTATTACTACTTTTTCCTGCCCCCACAGATAGTCCAGAATCTGATCTCTGGTAAAAACTCGTCCAGGGCGCGAAGTTAGCAGTTCCAGTATTTTAAATTCGCTCAGGGAAAGTTCTACCGATTTCCCGTTGATTATTACTTTGTGCCTTTCCGGGTCGATGATTAACTTTCCCCGGACCAGTGTCTTGGGAATAGTAGTAGCTGTAGCCAGGTCCCTGCGCCTCAGGACAGCTTTAATTCGCGCTTCCAGTTCACGCAGGGAGAAAGGCTTGGTAAGGTAATCATCAGCTCCAAGCTCCAGGCCAGTTACCCGATCGGCCTCCTGCGAACGGGCGGTGAGCATTATAATGGGAATGGAAGCCTTTTCCGGGAGCTTTTTTAAGTAGCGGCAGATTTCCAGGCCATCGGAGCCGGGCAGCATAAGGTCGAGAAGGATGAGGTCGGGCTGGTGGTGGTCAAGGTAACGGAGGAAAGCCTCGGGTGAAGCAAAGGTTTTAACCGAGAAGCCAGCTTTACTTAAATAATTCTGCAGAAGTTTCAGGATATCTTCTTCATCATCCAGGACGGCAATGGTCTTTAACATGGGTTACCCCCTTTTATTTTAAAACAGATAATACCTGTTTTGTCCAGAAGAATATGGGCCCTTTATTTTTGCCGGTTAATAGACTGAAGATGCTTGATGTATTCACCCTTAATCAGGTAATAAGCTACTTCGGCCATGTTTTTGGCCAGGTCGTCCATCTTTTTTAGGTAACGGCTGAGGAGGATGAAAGTGACACCTAGTGCAGGGTTAATTTCTTTTTTCTTTATTTGTTCCAGGTATTTGTTAGTTACCAGCAGTTTCAGGTCATCAAGAAAATGGTCTTCCCGGATGGGCGATTTCGCCAGCTCCAGGTCTTTTGTCCGATAGGCTTCTACGGCCCGGGTGAGCATTTGTTTAACCAGTTTTATCATCTTCTTATTTCCATTCTTTAGCCGAAGCGACCGGTAATGTAATCTTCCGTGAGTTTATTAGCCGGGTTGGTGAAAATTTTTTCAGTTCGGTCAAATTCGACTAGCTCACCCAACCAGAGAAAAGCAGTATAATCTGACACCCGGGCCGCCTGCTGCATGTTGTGGCTGACGATAACTACCGTGTAATCTTTTTTGAGCTGATGAATCAGCTCTTCCACCTTGGCCGTGGCGATAGGGTCAATGGCCGAACAGGGCTCATCAAACAGGATTATTTCTGGTTCTACAGCCAGGGCTCTGGCGATGCATAGCCGTTGCTGCTGTCCACCAGAAAGCCTCAGGGCACTCTGATGAAGGCGGTCTTTGACTTCGTCCCAGAGAGCAGCCTGCTTCAAACTCTTTTCCACGATGGCTTCAATTTCTGTTCTTTTCCGGTGGTTTCCAACTTTAAGGCCATAGGCGATATTATCGAAGATCGATTTGGGAAAAGGATTGGGCTCCTGGAAAACCATACCAACTTTTTTTCTTAAGGCCGCCAGATCTACATCGGCATCATAGATGTTCTCGCCGTCGACGAGTACCTGCCCTTCCACCCGAGATTCCGGAATCAAATCATTCATTCGGTTAAGCACCCGAACAAGACTCGATTTGCCGCAGCCGGAAGGTCCGATGATGGCCGTGACTCGTTTTTCAGGAATCTCCAGGTTAAGATTTTTAAGAACCTGTTTTTTCCCATAATAGAGATTTAAGTTGCGAATAATAATTTGAGCCTGGGCTTCAGGGAATAAACGACTGTCCATGGTTAACGCCTCCATTTGTTTCTGAGTCGGGCCCGAAGGATGATGGCTCCAAGGTTGAAGAGCACTACAAAAGCAATCAGAACTAAAGCGGTGCCATAAGCAATTGGTTTGGCCTGATCTATCGAATGATGTTGAGTAGCCATTACGTAGAGGTGATAAGGCAGAGCCATAAATTGGTCCTTTAAAGAATGGGGAAGATATGGAAGATAGAAGGCAGCTCCAGTGAACATAATGGGTGCGGTTTCGCCAGCTGCTCTGGCCAGACCAAGAACAGCTCCGGTCAGCATTCCGGGCAGGGCGTAAGGCAAAACATTAGTTCTGATCATCTGCCACTTAGTAGCTCCCAGAGCTAAGGCCCCCTGGCGATAGGAGTTGGGCACAGATTTTAAAGCTTCCTCACTGGCGGTTATCGTCCAGGGCAAAGTAAGAAGACCAAGAGTCAGACCGGCCGAAAGCACCGAAGTTCCAAACCTAAGCCAGTTAACGAAAAGGATAACTCCGAAAAGACCATAAACAATCGAAGGAACGCCTGCCAGATTTCTTATAGATAGCCTGATCAACCTGGTAAACCGGTTCGGTCTGGCATATTCATGAAGATAAATAGCTGCAGCTATGCCTATTGGAACGGCAAACAACGCCGTGATTACTGTGACCAGAAAAGTTCCGACGATGGCTGGCAAAATTCCACCTTCGGTCATTCCGTGACGAGGTGGCTGACTCAAAAACTCCCAGGAAATTACTTTGAGGCCGTGACTACTGACATCATAGAAGAAAAACAGCAGCACCAGGAGGATGGTGTAAACGGAAATTCTTACAAATAAAAAGCCCAGAAGCTGACTCAGCTCTGCTCTGAAATTTTTTCTACTTTTTTTAATTGAGCTTTTCACTGAAGTTTCCTCTTTTGTTTTTCCAGGATGAGGTCTGCGGTCAGGTTGATGAGAAAGGTCATAATAAAAAGAATCAGGCCCAGGGCAAATAAGGCATAGTAGTGGGTGGTGTAATAAGGAACTTCGCCCAGCTCAATGGCGATGTTGGCAGAGAGAGTTCTAACTGAATCCAGAAAACCGTGAGGGAAAGACCTGGCATTGCCGGTGGCCATTAAAACGGTCATAGTTTCTCCGATAGCCCGGCCCAGTCCCAGCATGAAGGAAGCTGTAATACCAGAGATAGCTGCCGGTATTTTAACCCTGACCAGGCTCTGCCAGCGGTTAGCGCCAAGAGCTAAGGAAGCTTTGACATAAGATGGAGGCACAGCCTGGAGCGAATCTTCGGAAATGCTGATGATGGTGGGCAGGGCCATTATGGCTAAAAGAAGACTGCCATTCAGAGCGTTAAGGCCATTGCTCAATTTAAAGATTCTGGCAATCAGCGGTCCGACCAGAGTCAACCCGACAAAGCCTACCACCACCGAAGGAATGGCAGCTAAAAGTTCTACTATTGGTTTTACTATTTCTCTGACTTTGTGGTTAGCCACATCAGAAAGATAAGCCGCAACTCCAAGCCCGAGAGGGAAGGCAATAGCCAAAGCACCAGCAGTTACCAACAGGGTGCTTACCACCATTGATAGAATCCCGTATTCAGGTTTCTCTGGAGAAGTTGGGTCCCAGCGGCTGGAAGTTAAGAATTCCTTGAGGTTAATTTCTTTAAAAGCTGGAATGGTGGTTATAAGGAGAAGAGCAAAGATACTGGCCAGTATCATTAACACCAGAAGGCCGCTGGTGGCCAGTAACTTTTCAATTAGCTTTTCTTTGAACTCAGAGGCCAGGCTCTTCTTCTTAACCGAAATCATGTTAGGCCTTCTTCCTTTTGTTTTCTATTTAAGGTTTTTTTCATTCTCAGCCTGAAGTTCTTTTCCGATGCGGAAAAAGCCCTCTCTCTCCACGATAGCCTGTCCTTCAGGGCTTAGCTCAAAGCGGATAAAATTTGCTACTGCCACAGAGGGTTTCCCGTTGGTTGATTGATAAAGCGGTCTGGAAATAGGATAACGGGCTGAATAGACTGCTTCTTTATTTAGAGGAGAATATTCAGGAGAGGTTTCATCTTTTTTAATTTTTAATACCTTTATTCCTTTTCTCAGCTGGCCATTCTGGTCAAATAGATAGCCCACACCCACGTAGCCGATTCCAGCTACATCCTGAGTCACAGCTTCTATTATCTGAGCATTCCCGTTCATTTCTTTAACGTCCGGGGAATAATTCTTGTTGTTCAGCACGTGTTCCTGCAAAAAGGCGTAGGTCCCGGAGTTGGATTGCCGGCCGTAGAGCGAAATTTTCTGGTCCGCTCCACCCAGCACTTTCCAGTTCTTGATTTCCCCGCGGAAGATGGAGCCGACCTGGGCCATGGTCAGGATATCAATCGGATTTTTCTCATTGACCACGATACTCAGGGCATCTATAGCAATGGCGAAGATTCGAGGCTTTACTCCCTTTTCATAAGCCAGGTCCAGTTCTTTTTGTTTCCATTCCCGGGAATGGTCGGCCAGATCACAGGTCCCATTAATGAGGGCGGTGATGCCCGTGCCAGACCCTCCACCCAAAACGGCTATGGCAGCGCCTGGATTTTTTGCCATGTATTCTTCAGCCAGGACCTGAACAAGATTGACCAGAGTATCAGAACCCTTAATTTGAATCATCCTTTTCTGGGCAGGTAAAGGAACGGTCAGGATAATAGCCGTTAGCAGTAAGAGTAAACCAGTTTTCCAGAATTGAGCTGCCCTGTTTTTCAGATTTTTGTTTTTAGTTTGTTTTTCCATTTTTTTCTCCTTGTATTTAATTTTTTAAAAACTCATAAAAAAGGTTAGGTTAAAGACCACATCGTTCTTTTTATTGGGGTCGGTGTAATGGTAAAACCAGATATTAGGTTGGAGCTTCAGGTTGCTGGTGAGTAGAGCCCAATCTAAACCGGCAATAGTTAAATAAGTTTCATCTTGAGGGCTCAGGCTGTTGGGCTCGTAGCGGTCAAGACGGGCAAAGGCATTGAGCTTGTCTGGGAGGAGAACATAGCGGCCAAAGATTGAATACCCCGAGCGGTCAAAACGCTGGCCTGTGCTGGTAATATTAAGATCATTTCTGTAAACAAAGTATTCAGCCCCGAGAATCAGATTTTTGATTGCTTCCAGGTAAAAGTCAGCCTTGTAGGTTAGAGCCTTAGCTCCAGGACCTTGCTTTTCGTAATCTGTATAGCCGACTATCGAAATTCCGGCCAAGGGAATCACCTGAATCTGACCCATGAGTTTTTTGTACTTATCTCCTTCTGGATGGGCATAGCCAGCACCATTGGCCAGCATGAGGCCATAACGAAGCTGGCGGATAATCTTGCCGGTAAGGCTTATGCCAGCATCGGCACTGTAAGCATCTATGTCTTTTCCAGTGACATCCTTGAAATTATCCAGAAGCTCCTTAGCCACGCTGCGGTATCCCCAGCGGTCTTCAGCCAATTTAAAAGTGATGGTGTCTATCATTCCAGCTTTTAATTCAGAAGCTGGGATTATATCTGTTAGCTGGAAGTAAAGGTGCTTCAGGAATGGCCTGAACTTATCATCCTTTTTGCCCTGAGCATCGACAGACTTGACATAATCACCATCAAAAGTCAGCCTGAAACTCAGATGGTCGTTAATCTTGTTGTCATAACGAAAATAAGCCCGGCGGAAAGTAAAGAAGTTATTCTTAAAATTGGGATCTCCCTGAGAATTGGTAATCGGTCCCTGATTGGATAGATAGTAAGTATAATCAAAGTAAATGGTGGTAGAAATTTTCTGCTGGGCTTTAGCCTCTGTAGCCATAAGCTGCATAAGCCAGGCGAAGACTAAAAGGCAAAGAAAAAACTGGGCGACCCTTAGGTTCCGAGTTTTTGTTTTGAAGCTCATTTCTTCTCCTTTCAAATTTTTACTCCGGACACTTTGTCTGGTACCAGTTAGATTCCAGAGTGTTTTCAGGCTGACAATATAGAAAACCTGTGTGAAGAACAGGCAAAACAAAGGTTAAGATTTGGTTAAATTTTTGGAGCCTATATTAAGCCGGGAAGTTCAAATTTAATAATGCATATAATGCAGAATAGTTTTTCTAAGGTGGGGGAACTTCTTATTGTCTGGAGCTTGTATTTATGTTTCCAAAGATAAATTTCCGCCTGAAATAGGGCTTTTTACTTTTCTTGGTTGAAAGAGTGTACTTATTTGTGTCTCAAAGGATTTCTCTAAAAATTTATTGTTTTGGCCGGGCTGATCTTTGGGGACAAATTTTCCTGGGAGTCAAGATTCTGAATTTAGCTCTTTTGGTTTTAAACAAAAAGACCTGAAACAGCCGGGTTTTTACATTTAAAAGACAGGGTTTATCTGGTATAATATCAGCTAAGTGAAGGAATAAACTTCAATGTGTGGTGTTATTGGTATCTGGGCTAACCGGGAAGTATTTCATGACCTTTATCAGGGCTTACTTTCCATTCAGCACCGGGGCCAGGATGCGGCTGGCATCATCACTTATGATGGCAAATTTCATGAAAAAAAGGGCAGCGGCTTAGTGATGGATATCTTTGGGCCGGCAGAAGCTGCCCAGCTTAAAGGCAATATTGGCATCGGACATACTCGATATCCGACAGTTGGCAGCGGTGGATATGAGGATGCTCAGCCTTTTATGGTTAATGCTCCTTTTGGTATTGTTCTTGCTCATAATGGCAACGTAATTAATTACCGTCAGCTCAAAAAAGAGCTTTTTGAAAAGCACCAACGCCTGCTTAATTCCGATTGTGATGCCGAGGTCATTCTCAACATCTTTGCTCAGGAACTGGAAGAGCAGCGCTTGAAAAGCATAACACCAGAAAACATTTTTAAAGCTGTGGCTGGAGTTTATCGGCGGGTTAAAGGTAGCTATGCTACCGTGGCTTATATTGCCGAGCAGGGAATGGTGGCTTTCCGCGATCCTTATGGGATCAAGCCTCTTAGTTTTGGTCGAAGAAAAGATGGGCTCTTCTCTTCGTATGCTTTTGCTTCGGAAACCGTCAGTCTTAATCTGATGGGTTTTGAAGACATTGAATGTATCAAAGCTGGTGAAGCCATATTCATCGACCGCAACCGTCAACTTCACCGCCGGCAGATCATCAAAAGAAAGCATACTCCCTGCCTTTTCGAGTGGGTCTATTTTGCCCGTCCAGATTCGGTTATTGATGGAGTAAATGTTTACAAAAGCCGGGTTAACTTAGGGTACCTGCTGGCTGGAGAAATTAAAAAAAGAAACCTGGAAATAGATGTGGTAGTCCCGGTGCCAGATTCAGCCCGGGATGCAGCTATAGAAATTGCTCGCCGCTTGAGGCTAAAATACAGCGAAGCCTTGGTGAAAAACAGATACATTGGTCGGACTTTTATTATGCCGGCTGAAGCTAAAAGACAGAGTTCTGTCCGGCAGAAGCTTAATCCTATCTGCTCAGAAATGAAGGGCAAGAAAGTTTTATTAGTCGATGATAGCATCGTCCGAGGCAATACTTCCCGGGCAATTGTCGAGATGGTTCGAGAGTGTGGGGCAGAAAAGGTTTATTTTGCCTCTTATTCCCCACCGCTTCGTTATCCCTGCGTTTATGGCATCGACATGCAGACCAAGACTGAGTTTGTGGCCCGGGATGCAGATGAAGACCTGGTAGCAAGACGGATTGGTGCAGATAAGGTAATCTATCAGACCTTAGACAACCTGAAAAAAGCTATCAGGATGGAAAATCCAAAATTGAGATACTTTTGTGCAGCCTGTTTTGATGGCAATTATCCCACCGGAGATGTAACCCCAGAGATATTAAAAACAATTGAAGAGGAAAGAAAACAGATTCAAGAAAGCCAGTTGGAACTGGACATCAAGAAAGCGAAATAGAGCTGACTGCCCAGGTCAACTTAGCTCAGAGTTACACTTTTTCTCGCCAGTAATTTAGCAAGTCGAGTAGCGATTGCTTGAGATTAATTTGTGGCTTCCAGCCAGTTAGCTTTATCATTCGGCTGATATCGGCCAATAAAATAGGTGGATCGGAAGGCCGCAGACGCTTTTCTTCCGTCTGTAATACTATTTTACTCCTGGTCATCCCTAACAAAATTTTAAGAATTTCATGGCCAAACCAGGCCTGACCGGAGCCCAGATTATATGCCTCCCCTTCTTCTCCTTTTTCTGAAATCAGCCAGAGGCCTCTGACTGCATCTCTGACATCCGTATAATCTCTCTTATTTTCCAGATTGCCCGCATAGAGAATTGGCTCTTTTTTCTTTTTTTCGATTTCAGCAATTTGTTTGGCCAGGCTGGAAGCAAAATAATATTCGGGCTGCCTCGGACCAATGGCGCTGAACAAACGAGCTCTGATTATCTTTAGCCCATAGCTTTTGAAATATTGAAACCCTAACATATCCTGGGCAGCTTTACTTACGCCGAAAGGGTTTAGCGGCCGGAAAAGAGCGGTTTCTTTCATGGGCAACTCATCGGAGAAGGCCAGCCCATAAGCCTCACCGGCTCCGGCCATTATAATCTTGGGATTCAAGCGGAGTTCTCGCAGGGCTTCGAGAAGATTTACTGTTCCCAAAGTATTAACTGCCAGAGTTTCACCGGGAATATTCCATGAAGAACTGATAGAATTTTGCCCGGCCAAATGGAAAATTCGTTCCGGGCTGGTTTCAGCCAGGACATATAGAAGCGAGGTAAAATCTTTTAGATCACCTTCATAGAGTTTAATTTTGTCAGCCACTCTGGCCAGATTTTGAAGAGAGGTGCGGGGTCTGATCAACCCATAGAGCTCAACATTTTGAATGTTTGAACAGATGTAATCAGCTAAATGACTTCCGATAAAACCAGAAATTCCTGTAATTAGAACCCGCATTTATTTCTCCTTGAGTTTTAAAGCCATTTAATTTCTGAAAAGCTTTCTTTAATTATATTAATATAGCTAAAAGTGTCAATTATTATTGCCCTTTAAAGCCGCAATTTTTTACTGGATATTAAAGAACAAGACGCTCAGTAATATTGCTCGGGGAGAATGAGATTTGAACCGGTAAATCCTTCTACTTAAAAACTGAAGCCGCCTAAAAGATCAGAGGTTCTGCTGATATTTCCTAACCCGATGGAAAACTTAAATTGAGTTTCAGGACGGCTGCGGTAATAAAACACCCTCAGGTCAAAACTAAAGTCCAGACATTGGTAATGGTAAACCCCGGCGAGGCCAGTATAAAGAAATTTTTTAGCCTGTAAATCATATTCCATCTGGGCTTTTAGTTCTATTTTCTCAGGCCAGCGGAAATTTCCCTGCCAGCCGATTTGGTTACTGCGGAAGAAACTATTAGGCGCGATTAGCTGATAACTCTTTGACCAGTTGAGACCGAAAAAAAAGTTATCTCCTGGAGAGCCGTAATTAGTGCTCAACCTGAAGTTGAGGAAATTCTTTTCATAGGGATTAAAATCAGCACTAACATCAAGGCTGAATTTTCCTTGAGGATAATATCGGAGAAAGACATTAATAGGTGATAAATTTCTTTCGGGATTAAATGGATAATAAAATTTAATAGGGCTGTTTTCGGGATCAAAGTATAAGAATTCTGAAATTCCCAGGGTTAAAATTTCTTTAGGAGAAGAATCTTCTTTTATAAGAAGATGTTGAGTTATTCCATATTTTAAAAAATCGTTGCGGAAAAAGCCGAAAGGTGAAATTATCCGGGAATAAGTTTCTTGCTTTAACCAGCTATCGTAATTAAAAGAAAGGAAGGGGATAATCAAATGTTTAAGAAAAGGCTCGCCTTCTTGGAAGAAAACTCGATAAAAAATTGGACCCTCCAGCTCGAAGTTTAATCTGAATTGCGAAGTAAATAAGGGTTCGGAAGTGCGGATAGTTGTACCTGGTTGATAACTCTGAAAGTAATAAGTGAAAATTCCAGAGGTAGAAAAAGTCAGGTTAAGCCAGGATGCCGGAGTGAGAGGAAGACTCAAAGTTGGTCGAAAATAAGCATTACCAAGACTATAGCTTATCTTAGGCTGATTTTGGTTTTGCCAGGAGTACTGCCAGTTACTTAGCCCTGATTCCCAGGAAAAATAAACGAAAGGTAAGAAACGGTATTTTAATAGGTTGAAGGTAGCTTGAGGTAAAAAGGATGAATCTACCTTTTGTCCGATTTGAGGGAAATAACTCTCAAAATTTGAGGTTCTTAAGCTCAGGTTAAAGTAAGACCAACTTTTGCTCAGATTAAGCTGAAAGCTCCGGTTATCCACTGTAGCTAAATTAAAATTATTCTCAAATTCTCTTAAAAAATTAAAAGAGCTGGATGAGTCGACCTGAGCGTTCAGTTTGAAGCCAAAGAGGAAATTCTGCTGATGGTTAAAACGCAGGAGGTAGGCTTGCTCGGAGTTCAGGCTGGGCTGATTTTTTCTAAAGAAAAAGATATATCCCTTGAATTCGCCTCGGGTATCATCTGAAAAAAGATAACGGTACTCTAGCCCGGCTCCAATTCCCTTCAGACTGTAATAATCTCCGGTTATAGTCAAATCAGTATTTCGAGAAATTGCCCAATAAAAGCTTTGGCTCCAGGAAAAGCCTTTGACCTGATTAAATCCGATCTGGGGGAATAGAAAGCCGGAGGCTCTTTCTTTTAAAGGGTAACGAAGATAAGGGAGATAAAATACGGGTATGTTCTTAATTTTAAAAACAGCCTGGTTCAGAGTTAAATAGTCATTTGGTTTTAGATTAGCCCGGGCGAAGGAAAATGACCATCGGGGCACAGGCTGGGTGCAGTTGGTCAGCCAGGCATTTTCCAGATGATACCAATCGTCACCGGACTTCTCTATTAATCTGGCTCCAAAAAGAAGATTAGGTCTGGCTATGGCCTGGACTTCTTCCATCTTTCCTTCTCTGGTTTTGAGATTAAAAATAAGCCGGCGGCAAACTACTAACTCTAATGGCAACTGCAGGGTAACATTTCCTTCGGCTACTACCTCATAAGAAGAAGTATTAACTTCAAGCTGATCGGCCAGGAGAGTAAGGTCTCGGAAATGTAGCTCAACTTCACCCCGGGCGATGAAAATATCGCCTTTCTTTTCTTGATATTGAGCCAGAAGATGAATATCTTCTTTATTAATTGTTTCAGTTCTGTTAGGTTGGGCAAAGAGTTTGTCCAGAAAAATAAAAAGTAAAAAAATGATAATTAAGCTTTTTCTGCTTGCTGGAATTCTACTAATAAAGGACAATTTGCCCATTTTGATAAATATACAATTATTCCCTAACCTCAAGCAAGGAAGAACAGAAGTGATTTGACTCCTCATAAATTATAAATTTTAAAATCCGGGATTGGCATTTTACTTTTATTTCAATATAATTTTTTAGTTAAGGGTAAATGATGGTTGGCTATATCGGCTTTAATCATCCAAAAAAGGCGGCCGAATTGGGTATTAGGTAAAATGGATTTTTTGGCTAAAGGAATTGGATCAGAAAAGCCAAAAATTAGCTTGTTTTTTTTGGCTATGCTGGTGGTGAATTTTGGGCTATTTTCTTTTCTCCAAGCTGAAACCTGGAAGGCTCGGCAATTGCGGTTAGCCTGGGAACAATCAGCTTGGAGATTTGGACCCCTTAGAATCCAGCCCGCAATTTTTATAAGAGAAGCTGGTTATGATTCTAATATCTACTATCAGCCTCAACCAGTCTCAGATTTCTGGTTGACTGCTGGACCGGCGGCAGATGCTTATTTGATGGTGAAAAAGCGGATTATCATCCATATGTTTGAATCTCCTCAGTATGTTTTTTTCCTGAAAACCAAAAGAGAAAGAACCTGGAATAATTATTTTAATGGCGATGTGTCCATAAGTCTGAATCGATTTCTTCTGACAATAGGCGGAAGCTTAAATAATGCCCGAGAGCGCTGGAATACAGAAATAGACATAAGGCCTCGCCGAAAGGAGGAAGGAGGTTTTATTTCTTTTCTCTATCAAAAATCCTATCGCCTATCTTTTGAATTAAATGTAAGAAAAGTTAATTATAATTATGAAAGCATTGAATATGGTTCTATTAATATCCATGATCGTTTAAGCCATTTGGAAGATTATTTAAGTGCCAAGCTATATTATCGTCTTAATCCCCGGATTCAGTTTTTTCTGGAGGGACAATGGGGAAGCTACGATTTTAAGAATCCTGCCAGCCTGGGAAATTCTAAAAGCCAGACAATATATTCGGGCTTTGAATTTTCTCCAGCAGGGAGGATTCAGGGCCAGATAAGGATTGGTTATAAAAGATTTGAAACTCTATCACCGGGCCTGCCTGATTTCAGAGGGTTGGTCGGAGACACTTCAGTTAGCTGGGAGTTATTGCGCCCTTTAGTCCTGAGGGGAAGTTTCCGTCGAGACGTCGATTTTTCAATCTGGTATGACAATCCTTTTTATGTTGGCACCAACTGGTCGGTAGGATCTTCATTTTATTTCCTGAAGAGAAAGTTTCGGTTTGATTATACTTTCAGTCAGATTAAAAACAATTATCCCCTTCCTGCTGCCCCCGGCTCAGCCACCAGAATTGATCAATATCTTTTGAATTCTTTTGGATTGTATTATAGAATAAAAAAGAATGTGGGACTCGGAGTTTTAGCTGGAACTTGGAAAAGAAGGATGGACGTCTTAAATTGGGATGCTGATAGGAAATTCATTGGATTGGATTTAATTTATAATTTTTAAGAAGCGTAAAAAGCAGATAAAGCCTCTTTAAGGGAGAACCGATGACCGGGAAAAAGATTAGGCTTTTTTTCTCAGTATTATTGATTCTTGTTTCTGCTCTTATCGCCCAGGAAAAACAGAGCTCTACCTCTCCGTCCAATCCGCAGGAAAATCAGGTAGAAGGTCGCGATTACTTCGTGAGGGAATATGTAATCGGACCCCGAGATTTACTGGAGATTAAGGTTTTTGAATTGCCCGAATTTGACCATACAGTTAGAGTTTCTGAAGATGGTACAATTACCCTGCCCCTTCTCGGCACGGTAAAAGTGGGCGGTCTTACCAAAGACAAAATAGAGAAAAAATTGTCCGAACAACTTGATAAATATGTGAAGAATGCTCAGGTTTCCGTTTTCATCAAAGAATACCAAAGCAGCCGCGTAGCCATTATTGGAGCAGTGGAAAAACCGGGAATGTATGAGCTGGTAGGCCGGCAAACACTTTTGCAGATGATTTCTCAAGCCGGAGGTTTTAAAGAGAATGCAGCCAATGAGATTTATGTACTTAGGGAAGGGCAGGACGGCAATACCGCTTCATTAGCTATTGACCTTGAAGATCTCCTGCTCAATGGAAATCAGAAGCTCAATATTCCCATTTATCCCAATGATGTAATAAATGTGCCGGTGGATCGGCTGATTACCGTTTTTGTTTTTGGAGAGGTTCGTAATCCAGGAGCCATTCAGGTTAAAATGTCGCAGAAAGTAACTTTATTGCAGGCTATAGCTCAGGCCGGCGGCCTCAGTGAGAATGCTTCCAAGAGGGGAGTTATAGTAAAAAGAAAAGATAAAAGCGGCAAAGAGCTAAATATTCAAGTCAATCTGAATGACATTATAAAAGGAAAGAAGAAGGATATTCCCCTTAAAGAGGGGGATGTGGTTATAGTTAAAGAAAGCATCTTTTAAAAACAGAAGGGGTTAAAGATGACTGATAATTTCGTTGAGCCACAGCCAGATGAGACCGGGGAAATAGATTTAAGAAAGTATGTGGATATAATTATCCGGCGGCGCTGGACAATTATCTCGGTTACTATTATTGCCGTAGTGGTAACCTTGCTTGTTTCTCTGGCCACCCGTCCTACGTATACTGCCAAGGGAACGGTAATGATTGAAAAGGAACCTAATATTTTAAGCTTTGAGGATATCTTCCAGATAGAAACTTTTCGAGATGATTATTTCCAGACTCAATATAAATTGCTTCAAAGCCGCAGTCTGGCCGAGAGAACCATTGATAAATTGAAATTATGGGGAAAAGCAGATTTTTCTGGGAGCAAGCCTTTTACTCCTGAAGAATTAAAAAGTCCGCTGGTCAAGCAAAAAATGATAGACCGGTTTCTTAGTCGCCTGGAAATAAAGCCCATCAGGATGACCAGACTGGTAGAAGTAGCTTTTTCAGCTCATGATCCTGTTCTGGCCAGTGAGTGTGTTAATGCTCTTTTTGATTCCTTTGTGGATATGAATATTGAGACCAAATCTGAAGCTACCGAACAGGCCACTGAATTTTTAAGCCAGCAGATTAATGAATTGAAAAAAGAAATCAGTCAGAAGGAACAGGAACTCCAGACCTATGGACAGGAAAAGAATATAGTGATTCTGAGTGATAAAGAAACTACTATTCTGGACAAATTGAATGAAGTAAATAAAGCTTTGACCGAAGCCCAAATCGATCGAGTGCGGAAAGAAGCTTACTACAATGAAATCAAAAATGCCTCTCCCGATTTTATTCCCGAAGCTTTGAGCAATCCTTTAATCCAGCGTTTGAGAGAAGATTATCTGAAGCTCAGTCGGGAATATGCCAAGATGCAAGAACAATTTCAACCTGAATATCCTGAAATGCAAAGACTGAAAGCCGAGCTGGAAAGTGCACGGGATTTGCTTAAAAATGAAACCGAAAGCCTAGTCAAAGCGGCTTATTCTGAATATCAGGCAGCTCTGAAAAAAGAAAAATCACTTCAGGAACTTTTCGAACGACAGAAAGAAGAAGCTTTTCGCATGAACTCCAATGCTATCCTTTATAACAGCCTTAAGATTGAGATTGAAAACAAAAAGAATTTATTAGAATCTTTGCTCAAAAGACAGAGTGAAACTGGAGTTTCTGCCAGGTTGAAAGGCCTGAGAACTTCCAATATTCGCATTGTGGACCGAGCTGATATCCCTATAAGGCCCTCAAGCCCCAAAAAATTAAGAAATCTGCTGATAGCTCTTTTTCTGGGGCTTTTTGGCGGAGTCGGGCTGGCTTTGGTGATGGAATATCTGGACAATTCGGTTAAATCAGTAGAAGATGTCGAACGATATTCGGGACTGCCTACTCTTGGGGTTGTTCCAGCTTTTGGTGAGAATAATAAAACTTATGGCTATTATTATGCCTATTATTCCCACGACGATGGCCACAGGAGAAAAAAGTCTGAAAAAAAAGAAGATCAGAAGCCGCCGGAAGTTAGGGGTATTGAACTTATTACTCATTTTGCCCCTGATTCAGCTATTGCCGAAAGCTACCGCTCTTTAAGAACGGCTCTGTTGTTATCAGCTCCTCAGAGCAATTTAAGATTGATTCTGATTACCAGTCCTCTGCCCGGTGAGGGAAAATCATCCACTATTTCTAATCTGGCTATCAGCCTGGCTCAAATGGGAAAGAAGGTCCTGCTGATTGATGCTGATTTACGCCGGCCCAGGCAGCACCAGATTTTTAATATGAAAAATCATAACGGGCTGACTAACTATCTGGCTATGGACCTGGATACGGACAAGATGATCAAATCTACTGCCGTTCCTTCGCTTTATCTTATAAACTCGGGGCCAATTCCTCCTAATCCGGCTGAACTTTTGAGCTCAGAAAAAATGACACAGCTTTTGCTTAAAGTGAGGGAACAATTTGATTTTGTACTTATAGATACTCCCCCGATTCTGGCTGTTACCGATGCTCAAATTTTAGGGCCCAAAGTCGACGGGTTAGTTCTGGTAGTTCAGGCTGAAAGTACGCCTCGGGAAGCACTTCAGCAAAGCAGAGAATTGCTGGATTTGTTAAAGCTTAAAACTTTTGGAGTAGTAGTAAATTATTTAAGCTTGAATAACCAGGGATATTATTATCGTCATTATTATCGTCATTATTACAAAGAATATAAAAGGTAAGTATTATGATTGACCTTCACTGCCACTTGCTACCTGATTGGGATGATGGACCGGAATCATGGGAAGAAACCGAAAATATGGTGGAGATAGCGATTTCTGATGGAATAAAAAAAGTCTGCATTACTCCCCATTTTTTTAGGTTCTCTCGATATAATGATGATCTCGAGGTATTGAGAGACAGAATCAATGCCTTTAATGAAAGATTCAAGAAAGAAAACCGCCTAAAATTTTACTGGGGAGCAGAAATTTTCGTCCATCCAGATATAATTGCCGAAGTTAAAAGTAAGAATTTGAGTGTGAATGGGAGCGACTATGTTTTTGTAGAATTTCCTTCAGATCAAGTTCCGGCTGGAGCCAGAGAACTTTTTTATCAGATGATGCTTTCTGGTTACACTCCTATTATCAGCCATCCTGAAAGGAACAATATTATTTGCAGCCATCCTGAGTTGCTTTACGATCTGGTCAATCGTGGGTGTCTGGCTCAGGTTACTGCTATGAGTCTGACAGGCGAATTTGGTTCGGAGATTCAGAAAAAAGCTGAGCTATTTCTGAAAAACAATCTTGTTCATCTAATTGCTTCTGATGCCCATGATTCCAAAAGAAGGAAACCGGTTTTGAGTAAAGCCGTGGAAGTAGCCGGCAAAATTGTCTCTCAGGAAAAGGCAAAAGCTTTAGTCGAAGAAATCCCTCAGGCTATATTGAATAATGAAGTAATCCCGGACTGGGGCAATCCAGTTAACCCGAAAATGAATAAAAAATTCTTTGATTTTGTTAAGGAAAGGTTTTTCAAAAAAAATTCTTGACTCTTATTAAAAAAAATTGTATAAGGATTGTAAAGAAGCAAAGGAGGAAAAAATGCTTCGGAGTAAGGTCTTTTATTCGCCGCTTATCTTGGGGATAACAATTGTTTCTTTTACGTTGCTCCTTCTTCCTCTTGAAGGCCTGGCCAGGCCAGTGGCTCCTGCTGGGTCAGTGATCGGCTTCATTTACGGAAGCGATATGAAGACACCTGTCCAGAATGCAGTAGTCAAGATTCGCAATGTGGATGATGGTAAGGAATATGTTAGCACTCCTACTGATTCTAACGGTGCTTACAAAATCGAACAGGTAAAAGAAGGCAAATATATTTTAGGTGTTAGTGCTCCTAATGGTGATTACAACTTTCAGTATGTTCTGGCGATTAAGGGTGGAGAAATAGGCAAGCTTTCTCTGGCGCTAAAGACAGGTGAAGCTACGGGCTTAGGACAGGAAGAGTCAAAGGCTCCAGAAAAAGAGAAAGTATCATTTTTCAGGACGCCTGTAGGAATTGCGGTATTGATGGTAGCTACTACTCTTGCTCTCTATGGAGTTTTTAAGCTGGTTGAAGGTAAAGAACAAGCTTCTCCAACAAAGAAATAATCTGTTAATTATCAATTTAATCTTATTTTAATCCAAAGATAATGTGAGCATATCTGTATAAATAATATTTTGCCTTTTGCTTTTTATTTTCGGCCGGAAACGTTAAAATATTTGAAGTGGAGAACTGGATATTTATTCTGCTCTGCATCCTTGTCTGGTTACTGCCGCTGCCTTTTGGTGGTAATATTGAATGGGCAATTTTTGGCTTTGAAGCTTCAGTTTTTATTCTTTTTATTATTTTTTTAGTTGGTCAATTAAGAAGAGGGGAAAATTTAAAAAACTGCGCTTTTTCTAAAAAAACAATTCCTTTTTTCCCTTTTGTTTTTATAATGATATTTTTTGCGGTTGGTTTCTTCCAACTTTTCCCTCTTCCTTCGTCTTTGGTCAAAGTCTTGTCTCCAACCGCCTGGCATTGGAGGCAAGAACTAACTTCTTCTGGCCTGGTTGGAGGCGAGAGTTTTAAGACACAGACCATTTCTCTTTCACCCTGGGCTTCTGCTTACGATTTAGTCCGCTATTTGGCTTATGGAATTTTTGCCTTTTTGTTGACAAGAGTTATTAACAGCAGGAGAAAAATTAATGCTTTAGCCCTGGTTCTAATCACTGCTGGAATGTTTCAGGCACTTTATGGGCTTTCAGAGTATTTCGGTGGAACCAACAGGATTTTTTCCTGGGTTAATCCTCATTATTCCGGTAGTGCCTTTGGGACATTTATCAACCGTGACCATTATTCAGCCTTTCTGGAAATGACCTTTCCTTTAAGCCTTGGATATTTTTTGGTTAGAGCCAACTATTTTTCCTGGCGGCCTGGTTTAACTTTAAGGCAAAAAATAGCTGCTTTTGGCCAGGAAAACCTGCAAAAATCTCTGTTATTTATTTTACCCGCTCTTATCATCGGGGTGGGATTATTCTTTTCTCGCTGTCGTTCCGGGATAATTATTTTTATCCTTACCTTTTTTATCTTATTAATGTTACTTTCTTTAATTACAGTAAGCGGTCACCGTCAAACTGAAAAGAGGCTGGTTAAGGTAGTGGTTCTGGCCATTCTTTTGACTGTAATTTTAATTGGCATAAACCCTATTCTCGAGCGCTTTACTTATGGTGGCTTTTGGGATAAAACACGGCTGGAGTTATATTCCTACAGCTTGAACTTGATAGCTGAATATCCCTGCCTGGGGAGCGGTCTGGGAACCTATATCCAGGCAATAAATCCATATCTAAAGAAAGATTTTTATGTCATTTTTGATCATGCCCATAATGATTATCTGGAGATGCTATCTGAAGCTGGATTGGTGGGAGGTGGAGCACTAATTATAGCGGGCTTTATCCTTCTGGCTGTTGGTTTTAAGCGCTGGCTTAAAACCCGAGATCCTCTGTCCAGAGGCATAGCGCTCGGTTCATTAATGGGGGTTTTTGCTTTATTTTTTCACAGTCTAACAGATTTCAGTCTGAGAATGCCTGGAAATGCTGTGCTCTGGCTGAGCCTTTTTGTCCTTGGTCTGAAAGCTCCTCTATTAGATATTGGTAACGGAAGCAATAAAGATAAAATTTCCCGATAAATATTTAGACGTGGAAACAGGGATGAAAAAGCGAAATTTTAAATTATTTATCAGTCTGGTGATGATTTTCATAGCTTTACTGGCTTCGATTTCTTTTTATATTGGATATTTTTTTTATTATCGCTACCAAAATGATTTGAAGAACATAAGAAACCTGGAAAAGGATTTTCCCCGCTTGGAAAAGCAATTGAGTCTGGCTATAAAATTTTATCCTTTACCAAGCTTTCAGGTAGAACTGGGGAGACTTTATTTATTAAGAGCAATGGCAGAAATTGAGTATGGGCAGGCAGATAAGAGTAATCCATATCTGGACAGGGCTGAGGCAATTTTAAAAGAAGCTATCTCCGCTAATCCTCTGGATTATGATTCTTTCTGGGAATTGAGTAAAGTTTATTTTCTTTATAATTATCCCTTGCTGACCTATGCCACCAAGGGTAGAAATATCTGCCGCCAAGCAGTAAAGCGTTATCCGGCTAATGAATTTCTTAATTTAAATGTCCTTTTCGTATTTTTCGAACAGTGGGAATTACTGGAAGCCGGAGAAAAAGATTGGATGAAATCCAGGATTGTGGACCTTCAAGCTTCTGACTCTCAATTTCTGGAGAAACTGAAGAGAAAATGGTATGAGAACTATCGAGAAGCAGCTACTCTTGAATCCAGACTCAAAGAATTAGGCCTATGAAACTTTATTCCAACCTGATAAATTACCTCCCGGATTGTGGAAAATATTTGGTTGTATGTCTTTGTTTTTTAGAGCTAATTTTATTAAGCTAAAATAAGGATAATAAGGTAAGCCCAAACAGCCTGACTGGTTAAACTTCGGTGGGGAAAAAGGTTTAGTTCCACTTTTAATAGTGGATGAGAAAGGTCCTGTAAAGGCGGCGGCTGTTTCCGATAGCCAGGAACCGGATAAGGGTAAAAAAATATGGGGTCAGGTTATTCTGCAATGAGTTTGGGGCCTATCGCCTTTACAGCCTTTCATCTTATCGAAAAGCCTGGATTCAAGAGGTGCGGACAGCGCTGGGAAAAAATGGTATTGATCGGGCTATGTGGGAGTTTGATGGCACTTTTGGTCTTGCCCGGAGGATTAAAGGAAAAGATGTAGTGGATAAAGACCTTGCCGCCGCTCTCGGCTTAAGAATTAATAAATAATTTTGAGCGGTAAGTTATAATAGCAAACGAGTTGATTTTAGCCTTTGAGTCCATTTTTTAAATCGGATTGAATTTTAGCAAATTGTTTCCTAATTTCTGGGGGGAGTTTTGAGTCCGGTATTTTGTTATTCAGTTTAAACCGAGAGATTTCTTTAAGATAATATTCTACCAGGTCATTCCTTTTAAGATTATATGCAGTAACCGTTAGATAAACGAGGGCTTCGCCCAGCAGCTCTGGAGCATCGAGGAAACCGAAAGCGGCCAGCTTAAAGTTATTAAAGGCTTCTTCCATATTTCCCTGATTAAAAGCCAGTTTACCTTCATCAAATAGCCGGAGGTAAAAAGGATCAATTGAAGAAGTATTAGCCGAAATCTCTTGAGGAAAAGAGAGCTTTAAAGAAAAGATCAAGCAGAATAAAAATATTAATATTAAGTGCCCAGCAAATCTTGTTAATTTTAATCTGAACTTCATCATCTTCCCTCGAGCAATAATGTTAAATTTTATTTCTTTTTTTAGCCTAAAGCAAGCCTAAAAGGCGTTTTCTTTTTTTTCAGGGGAAAATTGAGTATAATTTAAAAGCAAACTTTTATAATGTTGAAAGACACCAATTTTAAAAAAATGGCTCAAGTTTCTTCTTTAGCTTTAATTCTGCCTTCCTCTATTATCATCGGTCTGGCTATTGGATATTTACTTGACCGCTGGTTGAAGACCGAACCCTGGATGCTCCTAACCTGGACTGTATTTGGAGTGGTTTCTGGACTGTTGGATCTTTTTAAAGAGATTAAAAAATATTTAGAAGAAGATGAATCTGTCAATCAGAAGGAGAGTAAAAGTAAGGAAAGCTGTAAGGATAAAATTTAAAAGTGAGAATTTTAGAAGGTTAAAATGGCAGAAGACCCGTTAGAATCTTCACTGAGACGTATTCCCATAGAAACTTTTGCCCTGGGCTTTCTGACTGGTCTGGGGGCGGGGTGGTTACTTGATCCCCTGTCAGGAATAATTATTTTCGCCGGTTCAGGACTGGCTGCCTTAAGCTTTATTTCTCTTAAATCTTTTATTGACAGATATTTATATAAAAACAAGACGGTTCTTTTACGCCGGGCGATTATATTATACAGTTTACGTCTTCTATTGATTTGTATGATATTTTTAACTATAATTTTTTTCTTTAAAGGTAAGATAATTGCCTTTGTAGTTGGTTTTTCTTTATTGCTGGTTTCTATTCTGGTTGAGGCTGTGAGAAACCTGGCCAATATAAAGCCATGGAAGGTTTAGAACATACTTTACCCATCGTTGAAGTTTTTAACCGTATATTTGGACCTCTTCTGGCCGTAATATTTCGGGCCTTTGGCCTTCAGGTTAAAGATCCTTACCATTTAATTCCTGATTATCTGGTTATGGCTGTTATTGTTACTATAGCTTTATCCCTGTTGTTCTGGCTTGCCAGCCGTAAAATTAAATTAGTACCCGGAAAAACTCAGGTTTTGGTCGAATTGGTTATTGATTTTTTTGAGGGACTGATTCGAGATACAATTGGAGAAGAGGGGGAAAAGTATCTTCCGGTTATTGCTACTGTTGGCCTTTTTATTTTAACCTCCAATCTTCTGGGATTAATTCCAGGATTTATGTCACCCACCAGCAAGCTAAATGTGACGCTGGGCTGTGCCCTGGTTGTCTGGTTTTATTATCACTGGCAGGGAATAAAAACCCAGGGGCTTTGGGGATATCTGAAGCATTTTACCGGCCCCAATCCTTTTCTGGCGCCTTTGCTTTTGCCAATAGAGATAATTTCACATTTTTCGCGACCGGTATCTCTGTCCATGCGTCTTTTCGGCAATATTTTTTCGGAGGAGCTTTTAATCTTAATTATGGCCTCAATAATTCCCTATCTTTTGCCATTGCCTTTTATGGCTATTTCAATTTTTACCGCAGTAATTCAGGCCTATGTTTTCGTTCTTCTGGCCTGCATTTATCTGGCTGGGGCGGTAACTCAGGAAGAATGAAGAATAATGAAAAATAAAAGGAGAAAACCTATGTCTCTAAAAAACAAGATCCTATGTCTGTCGTTATTTTCAGTGGTTATGGCCTTAACCCCTCTAGCAGCCCAGACAGTAGATCCAGCTCGGGCTTCACTTTTTAAGGTTTCTCTTATAGTGGGTGGAGCGGTGATTGCTCTGGCGGTGATTGCTGGTGCTTTCGGCCAATCTAAGGCTATAATTTCGGCCTGCGAAGGAATTTCTCGCAATCCCGCAGCCGGCCAGAACATCCGTGGCGTCCTTATATTTGGGCTGGTTCTAATAGAGACCCTGGTCATCTATGCCCTGCTCATTACCATCATTATCTTGATGGTCAAATGGGGTGCCTATTAATGAGGCTTAGCGGGCCTTCATTAAATAGATGACTGGTAATATTTTCCAGACATTAATTGTTTCTTTTAAAAAGTTTAATGATGACCACTGCTGGACAGCAGCTATTGTTATTTCTTATTTTGCTCTGCTCTGCCTTGTTCCGCTGATTGCTCTTTTTGCCTTTCTGGCAGTAAAAGTTATGGGCAGTTCAGAAGTATTTTTCCGCAGTCTTAATGTTTTTACTGAAGATTTTTTTGTAAAAATGGATCCTTCCTTCTTTAAAAAGCTTCAGGCTTTGGGAGGTAACATTTCCAATCTGGGATGGTTTGGCTTTTTAGGATCGCTCGTTGCCGCTTCTTTTCTTTTTTCTAATCTAATCTCTACTCTTAACCGAATTTTTAAAGCCAAAACACAGCGTTCTTTTTTTTACAACAGGCTGATTGAATATGTAGTAATGCTGCTAGTAGGGGTAATTTTGCTTTTGTCTATATCCATTACTGCAGTCTGGGCTGCCTTGCAACGTTCAATCAGAGAAAGCACGGTTCTATCTGAATTTATAAATCCCAAAATCATAGATATTTTTAATAATTTCTTTTTTCAATATGCTTTGCCTCTGGGACTAACGTTTCTGGTTCTTTTTGCTCTTTATAAGTTTATTCCTGAAGTTAAAGTCCATACCCGAAGCGCTCTTATCGGGGCAGCGGTGGCCAGTATCTTGTGGGAAATATTTAAACGTGGTTTTGCCTTTTATGTCATCCATTTGTCAGCCGTAGGAGTGGTCCTGTCGAAAATGCTGGCCGGAACTCTAACCTCAGTAATATTTTTCCTTTTGTGGATTTCTTCTTCTCTTATAATTTTGCTCTGGGGGGCAGAACTGGCGGCCGTTTCAAATGAATATCTGGAAAGATTGGCCAGCCAAAAGTCATCAGGCAAAATTGACCAAGCTGTAAGTTAACCCAGGTAAGGAGAAATAAAGCTAATAAGCTTATTTTTGGAGAGAGCTCCGACTGCCGAATCCACCGGCTGGCCAGATTTGAACATAATTAATGTGGGTATGCTTAAAATCTGGTAGCTGGCTGAAAGGCGCGGATTTTCATCAACATTGACTTTAACCACTTTCAGTTTACCCTGATAATTTTCAGCAATTTCCTCAATCACTGGAGCTATTATCTGACAGGGTCCACACCACGGAGCCCAAAAATCTACCAGGACCGGCAACTCTGATTTTAGAACTTCCTGTTCAAAAGTGGTTTCAGTGGCCTGAATGATATTCTTGCTCAATTTTACCTCCGAGTTTTATTTTAATAGCTTTATTGTAGAGGACCATGTATTTCTTAATAGCTCTTGACCAGGAATTATTCTGCTTGAGGCAGTTCATCTGAAGATGGTGCCAGGCTGCAGGTTGCTGATATAGGATTAAGGATTGGTTAATAGCCTCAAGGAAAGCCTGTCTCGAATATTCTTCAAAGATAAAGCCCGTCCCCTGAGCATTTTCGGTGTTATAAGGCTTTACCGATTCTTTTAATCCCCCGGTTGCTCTAACCACCGGAATAGTTCCGTAGCGCAGAGCATGCATTACGGTCAGGCCGCAAGGTTCTTCCAAAGAAGGCATCAAGAGCATATCAGCTCCGGCTATAACCTGATGGTACAGGGCAGAATTAAAATCCAGCCGTATTGCCAGTTTTCCCCGATAATTATTCTGGAGGTTTTGGAACGCCTGTTCATAGGCTTCTTCTCCCCGGCCAACTACCAGAAGAGCGCTGCCTGTAGCCATCAGAGAGCCAATATTTTCCAGAATAAGATCTACACCTTTGAGCTTAGTTAGGTAGCCTACTACGGCTATGAGAGGAGTGTGTTCATTGATTGCCAGTTGAAATTCTTTAATTAATTGTCTTTTGCAAGCTTTTTTGCCTTCTAAATCTTCGGCTGAGAAATTAGCTGGAATAAGGGGATCTGTAGCTGGATTCCATTCCTCTTCGTCTATGCCATTTCTGATGCTGTAAAGCTGCTTATTTTTTCGGGAAAAGAAGGAACTTAGCTCTTGATGGTATTGTAAAACTTCATTTTTATAGCTCTGGCTAACAGTATTTATCACCTCAGCAAAAAGCAGGCCGGCCTTAAGGAAGTTAAATTTGCCTTTGAAGGCCAATTGGTGTGAGTTTAGATAATTCCAGTCAAGACCGGTAAGCCTCAAAGATTCGGCGGGAAATTCTCCCTGATAGGAGAAATTGTGGATGGTCAGAACAACTGCTGCCTTCTTAAAAGTAGCTTTTTTTTGGTAGATTGATTTTATAAAAAGTGGCATCAGACTGGCTGCCCAGTTATGGCAGTGGATAAGATCCGGTTTAAGCTTAAAGTGGTTTAGGAGTTCTAAAGCTGCTCGGTTGAAAAAGATGAATCTTTCATCATTGTCCGGATAATCGCCCTGAGCTGAACCATAGATATGCTCTCGATGAAAGTATTTAGGTTGATCTATTAAATAGAGATTGTATTTTCCCAGATCAGCCCGAAAGATAGCTGTCTTTATTTTTTTGTTACCGACAGGAACCAAAAGCTCTTTGGTCAATAATTCCTTGTTTAGCGATTCAATTTCTGGCTTCCGGTAATAAGGAAGAAAGACATTTACTTCGGTCTCTGTTCTGGCTAAATATTTAGTCAGTCCAGCAGTGGCCTCTGCCAGTTCTCCTGAGCGGGCATAAGGTGCAAGTTCCGGAGTAATTATTGCCAGCCGGAACTTTCTTTTCATAAAAAAATAATAGCTGGAATGTGGGTAAAAATCAATCTTGCCCGCTCACTCTGCCCAGCCCAGCTTTTCTTTTACCAGTTCATAATAGCTTCGCCAGGGCGAAGTTACGAGGAGCAGCTCCTTTTCTGATTTTCTAATTTCGATTGTTGCATTTTTTTCCATGGGCCGGCCTCTCTGGCCATCAATGGTCAAATATACTTTTTCTTCTGGCGTCAATAGCTTGATTTTTATGATAGAGCTGGCCGGCAGGAGCAGCGGACGAAAAGAAAGGGTATGTGGACAGATCGGAGTTAGAATGATTGTTTCCACCTGAGGATGGACAATAGGACCTCCAGCCGAAAGAGAATAAGCAGTAGAGCCAGTCGGGCTGGAGATTATTAACCCATCACCTTTAAGTCTGGTTACTTCCTTTTCATTAATAAAAATCAAGAATTCAATTATTCTGGCCAAGGCAGCCTTATGGAGCACGACATCATTAAGGCATAAGTCTTCTCCACTGGTGTCTTTTATTTTTAAAAGCGTTCGTCGGCTGATAAATCCATCTTTATTTTTTAAAAAAGCATCAAGGACGGGGAGGGCTTCTGATACCGGAATCTCAGTTAGAAAACCCAGCCTTCCTAAGTTGATGCCAATTACTGGGATTCCTTTTCTGGCAGCGAAGGGGGCAATGCTGAGAAGAGTACCATCTCCACCCAGAATAATTATAGCCTCGCTAAGTTCTGGCAGTTTTTCTCTTTCATAGCCTAAACTTACTTTAATTTTTTCTGCCGCTGCCTTTTCCAGAAAATATTCGATTTTTTCTCTTTCCAAAAAGTTAATGATTTCTTTCAGTATTTTTTCTACACCAGGAGCATGCGGTTTGATGATTATACCTATTTTTTTAATTTCTCTTTTAGCTGGCATCAAGTTAATATCTCCCTAATTAAATTTTTCAGGCTCTCTTCAGATATAACTTCCTCACCTGGTCTGAGCCAGGCGAAGAACTCTTGATTGCCTTTTTGTCCAAGCATCTTGCAGGCTACTAAATTTTTAAAAGCAAAGCCCAGGGCCTGAGCTTCGGTTAAAACTTTTTCTACTACTTCAGCCTGGACTTTTTTATCTCGAATTATTCCCTTTTTCCCTACCTGATTTCGGCCGGCTTCAAATTGTGGTTTTATCAGGACGAGTAGATCGCCGGACCTCATTATTTTTTTTACTGCCGGGAGGATTTTAATTACCGAAATGAAAGACACATCAATGGTTGTTACCTCCGGACTCTCAGGTATATCTTCAGGTATAAGATAGCGAGCGTTTTTTTCTATAAGCACCACCCGCCTGTCCTGGCGGAGCTTCCAATCAGTTTGCTGGCAGTTAACATCAACCGCATAGATCTTTCTGGCCCCGAGCTGAAGCAAACAGTCAGTGAATCCTCCGGTAGAGACCCCGATATCGAGAGCCACTTTTCCTTTGATCTCAATAGAAAAGGCCTTTATGGCCTGTTCCAGCTTGGCCCCGGCCCGGCTAACGAAGGGAAATTGTTCTTTGATAATTATCTGGGCTTCCTCCGATACTTGATGGCCGGGTTTTGAAACTGTCTGACCATCAACTAAAACCTGTCCCGAAAGGATTAAAGCCTGGGCTTTTTCCCGGCTAATAACCAGACCTCTCTGCAGAAGCAATAGGTCCAAACGGGTTTTAATCATTTATTTTCTGGATTAAATAATTTTATTTCTGGCATAAAAATCATAAATTTGTTTCATGAGGCTATCAGCATCAAGACCAAGAAGAGCCCGAATTTCCGGAGGGCTGCCAGCAGGATAGATTTCTGAAGGTAGCCCGAAACTTTTAAATCTTGGCTGATATATTTCTTTTATATCCAGAAGTTCTCTGACCGCGCTGCCAAAACCACCATTTACTACACCTTCTTCCAAGGTGAATATGGCTCGGGCTTTTTGCGCTAAACCCGTTATCAAATTTTCATCCAGTGGCCGGGCAAAGCGAGCGTTGATTACAGCCAGAGAAATTCCTTCAGATTCGAGTTTTCTGGCTACTTCGAGCGCGGGGTAAACCATATTTCCATAAGCTATGAGCAGGTCTCGACCTTCTTTAAGAAGTTCACCCTGGCCGGGAGGGATGTATTTAAATTGTTTTTCCACTTCAACTCCGTAACCTTTTCCCTTAGGAAAGCGAATAGCTACTGGGTGCCCGTAATTCAAAGCTGAATAGACCATATGGCGCAGTTCATTTTCATCTTTGGGAGCCATCAAAATTATGTTGGGGAGATGGCGGAGATAGGCAATGTCATTAATTCCCTGATGAGTTGGGCCATCTTCGGCTACAATCCCGGCCCGGTCGAGAGCAAAAACAACAGGCAAATCCATCAAACAGACTTCATGAAATACCTGGTCGTAAGCCCGCTGGAGAAAGGTGGAATAGATGGCAACCACCGGTTTTAATCCGGAGATCGCCAGACCGGCAGCAAAGTTAACTGCATGCTGTTCAGCAATACCCACATCAAAAAAACGATCGGGATGATTTTCAGCGAACTGATTTAATCCCGTACCATCAGTCATAGCGGCAGTAATGGCTATTATCCGGTTGTCATTTTTTCCAAGGTCAGCCACTGCCTCACCAAAAGCCCGGGAGTAGGTTAGTCCATTTTCGGAGCAAAGAGGCTGGCCATTGCTGATGTTAAAGGGAGGGGCACTGTGAAACTTCTCCGGATTAATTTGTGCTGGCAGGTAGCCTTTCCCTTTTTGGGTAACACAATGAATTAGAATAGGTCCAGGATAATTTTTGGCATTCTGGAAAGCCTCAATCAGGCTGTAAAGACTATGCCCATGGATTGGGCCCACATAACGAATTCCCAGTTCTTCAAAGAAAATGCCAGGGAAAAAGGTCTTTTTTACCAGGTCTTCCAGAGCTCTAATAGCCTTAATTAAAGGCCAGCCAATTTTGGGAATAGACCGGAGAACGGATTTCGTCTGTTCTTTCATTCGCAAATAGGGTTGGCCAGAAACCAGGTAAGAAAGATAGCGGGAGAGGGCACCCACATTGGGAGAAATACTCATTTCGTTATAATTTAGAACAATTATTAATTTTTGCCTCAGATGTCCAATCTGATTAAGAGCTTCATAGGCTACTCCACCAGTCAAACTGCCGTCTCCAATTACTGCAATCACATTGTATTCTTCTTTATTTTTGTCTCTGGCTACGGCCAGACCAAGAGCAGCAGAAAGAGCAGTAGAAGCGTGTCCGGTATTGTATATATCATGCTCGCTTTCCTGGCGACTTGGATAGCCCAGAAGGCCTCCAAACTGGCGCAGACGGGGAAATTCTTTCTGCCGGCCAGTAATCAATTTGTGGGTATAACACTGATGACCGACATCCCAGATAATCTTATCACGAGGGGAATCGAAAACATAATGAAGGGCAAGAGTCAGTTCGACTGCTCCTAAATTAGAAGCCAGGTGGCCACCAGTCTTAGAAACCGTCTCAATAATTTTCAATCTGATTTCACTGGCCAATTGCTGCAGTTCGTTTAGTGAAAGTTGTTTTAAATCTTTGGGAGAATTAATATGGGGTAGTAATTTTTCTTTATTCATTTTTTTATTTTAAGTATATATAAATTACCAAATTTTTAGTCGATCAGCAAAATACTCCAGAACGTCAGAATTTATTCCGGCCTTTCTTAGAAAGTGAACTGCTTTCTGGCAGAGTTCAACCAATAATTCTGTAGCTTTATTTTTTCCCAGATATTGGGCCATATTTGGACGGAGCAAATTTTTTTGGGCTCTATCCTGGTCGAGATCTTCCAGGTCATCTCTTAATTGAAAAGCCAAACCGAGATTAGCTGCGTATTGTTCTATAGAATTTAAAGCTTGAACTGGAGCCCCAGCCAGGCGGGCACCAATTATAGCTGAAACTCTGATTAAACCCGCTGTCTTTTTCCGGGCGATTTCCTGATAATCAGACCAGGCAGCAATTTGAGGGTTAAAGCTAATATCCTTCCATTGCCCGGAAATCATCCCGGAAGGGCCTATAGCTCTGGCCAGTTCACCTATAATAAAATTTTTAACCTGAGAATCAGGCTGAGGGTAAGGGGCATCAGCGATCACCTCAAAGGCCAGAGAAAGCAGGGCATCACCGGCGAGAAGAGCCAGAGCCTCTCCAAATTTTTTATGGCAGGAAGGCTTTCCTCGTCGAAAATCGTCGTTGTCCATCATTGGCAGATCATCATGTATCAGGGAATAGCTGTGAACAAATTCAATGGAGCAAGCGTAGGGCAGAAGAAACTCTTCGCTTGCCCCAAAATATTCTCCGCTGGCCAGCAGAAGGAGAGGACGGAAGCGCTTGCCGCCATTCAGAACTGCATAACGCATTGCCTCAAAAACAGGCGAATCATTCTTCTCCAGATAGTTCTTCAGAGCCCGCTCTATACTTATTTTCTTTTGTGATAAATATTCTTCTACTTCCATTGCCAGCTTGGTTGTTCTTTATTTTTTTAGATCTCCGTTTTCTTCCTGTTCTTCCTCTTCTTCTTTTTCAGCTTCTTCTTCCCAGGAAGAAGATTTGACTTCTTCTGGATTAAAGTCCTTAGCCTCAAGCTCGCCTTTTTCGTCCTTTAATAAAATTTCAACCTTCTTTTCAGCTTTATCCAGTTCAGCCCGGAGATATCTGGCCAGCCGAACCCCTTTTTCAAAAAGAGCCAGCGATTCATTAAGAGCCAGGCCACCCTTTTCCAGCTTATTTACTATTTGCTCCAGCTCACTCAGAGCTTTTTCAAAATTCATCTCCTTAATTTTACTATTCATTCTGTCTCCTTAATGAATTTTGATTCTATTTTAATTTTGGGATTTATTGATTTCACTTTACAATTTAGCTCTCCCCGGTAAAAGGAGATAATTACTTCCTCTTCTGGTTCAACTTCATTCACCTTTTGCACAGGCAGCAGGCCACCAGCTTTCCAGCAGATGGTATAGCCTTTTTTGATGATGTTCAGTGGAGAAAGGTTATCCAGAGAAGAAGTCAGATTTTTCCAGGTGGAATTCATATTCTGTAATTTTATCTGGAGAAGATGGTTTATTTTTTGCAGATGAAGACTCACTCTGGCTTTTGATTCAGAAATTGTCTGTTTTTCGGCTCTTATCACTTTCCAGGCCCTCATTTCCAGGTCATCTATTCTTTGTTCGAGGTTTAGAAGACGAATCTTAAAATTTTGGAAAATCCTTTGTTCGGTAAGATAAGCAACCTGCCCTTTTTTCCCTTCTAAATCAAATTTAAAACTCTGGGTGAGATGGCGAAGAAGGTTATCGATTTTTTCTCTGAATTCTTCTTCTCTGGCCACAACCATTTCGGCGGCTGCTGAGGGTGTAGAAGCCCTGATGTCAGCTACAAAATCAGCAATAGTGAAATCAATTTCATGTCCAACAGCGGAAATAACTGGTTTGGTTTTCATGCAATTGAATATAGCCCGGGCAACTATTTCCTCATTAAAGGCCCAGAGGTCCTCAATTGAGCCGCCGCCACGACTGACAATAACTACATCTATGTCCGGTTGCCGGCTGAAATAATCCAGACCAGCGGCTATCTGTTCTGCCGCTCCTTCTCCCTGGACAAGGGATGGATAAATAACTATATGCAGGCGGTTAAAACGCCTTTCAATTATTCGCAAAATGTCCCGGATCGCTGCTCCGCTGGGGGAGGTAACGATTCCGATTTTTTTGGGAAGAAGCGGCAATTTTTTCTTATATTTTTGGTCGAAAAGGCCTTCAGCTTTAAGTTTCTCTTTAAGCTGTTCAAAGGCTAACTGTAGGGCTCCTTTCCCCCTGGGATAAATCTTTTCAACTACCAGTTGATATTCGCCTCGAGCTTCATAAACGGAAATCCTTCCAGCGCAGATAACCTTCAGGCCATCTTTTAACTCCAATCCGGAATGAATAGAGTTTTTTCTGCTTTCCGCCTGGATGGAATTAAAGTTTGACTTGAATAAAACTGCTCGCAGCTGGGCGTTTTCGTCTTTTAAAGTGAAATAGTAATGCCCCGAGCCGGCCAGCCTGAGGTTGGAAATTTCCCCTTCCACGAAAACTGGGAAGGGTAAAGCCCCTTCCAGAATTTCGCGGATAAGAGCAGTGAGATCACTGACGGAAAGAGGTCTTTCAGGACTGCTTAGAAGTTCATTCTTCACTTTTTTCCTCAATAAGCGTTTCTCTTTTTATCGAGAGAGCTTTTCCGCTGGCTGAATCAATAGAAATGAAAACGGCGCTGAGCACCAGACCATCGGTAGCCGGCTCAAATCTTTGAGGCCGGGAAAGTAAAAACCTCTGAAGAGCCTGTTCAGGTTTCATCCCGATTATTGAATTCAGACCTCCGGCCATGCCCACATCAGTGAGGAAAGCTGTTCCCCCAGGCAGAATTCTTTCGTCTGCAGTTGGAGTATGGGTATGGGTGCCAATAACAGCTGAAACCCGACCGGCAAGATACCAGCCTAGAGCCTGTTTTTCTGAGGTAGCTTCTGCATGAAAATCGATTACCACGATGGGAGTAATCTGTAGAATTTTTTCCAGTTCTTGGTCGGCCTGGCGAAAAGGGCATTCAATTGGTTCCATAAAAACTCGGCCCTGAAGATTGAGAACAGCGGCTTTTATTCCCTTTTCACTCTGAAAGATATAATGACCGTGGCCGGGGTTTCCTGGTGGATAATTAGCCGGCCGCAGCAACCTGCTTTCTTTGTCTAAGTAACTCAGGGCCTCTTTTTTGTCCCAGATGTGATTGCCTGAGGTGAGGACATCTACCTGGAAAAATAGTTCTTTTCCTATTTCTTCAGTCAACCCGCTTCCGCCAGCGGCGTTTTCGGCATTGGCTATAATTAAGTCAGGCTGATATTTTTTCTTGAGTTCAGGCAAGAACCGGGCTAAAGCCCGTCGGCCGGGCCGCCCGATTAAATCACCAATAAACAATATCCCGAACTTATCTGGCATATTCCACCGCCCTCATTTCTCTGATAACCATTACCTTAATCTGGCCAGGATAATCTAATTCTTCTTTGATTTTTTGGGCGATGTCGCGGGCAATTAATGCTGCCCGGTCATCTGAAATCTTGGAGGCATCGACTATTATCCTGATTTCCCGCCCGGCTTGTAGAGCAAAAGCTTTAGCTACCCCTTCAAAAGAAGTGGCAATCTGCTCCAGTTTTTCCAGCCTCTGAATGTAAGTTTCCAGCAGTTCTCGTCTGGCTCCAGGCCTGGCGGCCGATAAAGTATCGGCTGCCTGAACCAGAACAGCCTCAACAGAAGGAAAATCAATGTCTCGATGATGAGAGGCGATAGCTTGGACGACAGCCTCAGATTCTCCGTATTTTTTGGTTAGTTCCACCGAAAGTTCGGTATGGGTTCCTTCATAATCTTTATCTACAGCTTTGCCTATATCATGAAGGAGACCGGCCCTGAGGGCTACATTGACATCCACTCCTAACTCTCTGGCCATCAAAGCAGCTAAAAGGGCAACTTCCTTAGAGTGCTGCAAAACATTCTGGCCATAGCTGGTGCGGTATTTTAGTTTGCCCAGGTATTTGACGAGCTCCGGATGCATATTCTGAATGCCGAGCTCTAACAGAGTATTTTCTCCTTCCTGTTTAATTTTTTCTTCAAGTTCTACCTTTACCTGCTCGACAATATCTTCAATTCTGGCTGGATGAATGCGCCCGTCAGCCACTAATTTTTCTATGGCCATTCTGGCCAGCTCTCTTCTTAAAGGATCAAAACTGGAAAGTATAACAGCTTCCGGGGTATCATCCACGATAATATCAACACCCGTAGCCATTTCTAAGGCTCTGATATTTCTTCCTTCCCGACCGATAATTCTACCTTTCATATCATCAGAGGGCAGATCCACAACGGAAACGGTAGTTTCTACCACATGCTCGGCTGCTGAGCGTTGAATAGCATTGGCAATTATTTCTCGAGCTAAGGCTTTTCCTTTTTCCTTAGCTTCTTCTTCAATTTTTCTTACAGTTTGGATGGCCTGGAGCTTGGCTTCATCCTCTATTTTGCGTATAAGCATGTTTTTTGCTTCTTCCTGGGTGAGGCCGGCAATCCTTTCCAGTTCGGCAACTTGCTTCTGCAGAGTTTCTGTGATTTTTTGCTCCAGAAGTTCTAATTCTTTTTCTTTAGAAAAAACCCGCCGTTCTTTAAGCGATAAATCTTTTTCTTTTCGTTCTAAATTCTGATAGCGCCGTTCGAGAGCTTCTTCTTTATGAAGTAGTCGTCTTTCAAGTTCAGTGAGCTTGCGTCTTTTTTCTCTCGTCTGAGCTTCAAACTCGGCCTGACGGGCAGCATCTTTTTCTTTTGCTTCTAATTCAGATTGTTTTTTTATTCTTTCGGCTTCTTCGGCTGCTCTGGCCAGAATTTCCTTAGCTTTTTCTTCGGCCTGGAGAATTCCTTTCAGCCCCCGACTTCTTTTTAAAAGAAGAAAAATAAAAATAAGCAAAATAATAAGTAAAACGGGAATCCCCGCAATCAGTACGGTCTTCATGATCCAAACCTCCTTGTGGACCAGCAGGTCAAAGAAGTCGAAGGGAGGTCAGGTTTTTACTCTGGGAGATTTATTAAATGGTTCCCCTTAATATTAAAAGCTGCTGGCAGAAAACAATTCCAGCTTGTTGTTCTATTTTTGGTCTTATAGGCCAATCTATAGAAAGAATTAAATTCTAATTCTTCTACTAAATTAAGGGGTAAGTTTTTCCAGAGTTTCCAAATTATCTTCATTTTCTCTAACCTGATCCTCAATTTGAGCCAGCTCTATTTCCAAATGGTTCAAAGCTTCTCTCAGCTCTTCAATTCTTTTTTCTGAGAGAAATAACTCATCAGCAATATTCAAGGCGGTCAGCACGGCAATCTTTGCCAGGTCTGATGACCTTGATTTCAGGGCTACTTCCCGCATCTTTTTATCAACGTATGAGGTAAGCTGGCTGATATATTTTTCGTCTTCTTCTCCTTTGACGCAGATCCTGTATTTATTTCCATAAATTTCAATTTCAATAATTTTTTCGCTCATATACCCAGTTTTTCCATCTGAGCGATCAATTCTTCTATCCGGCTTCTGACCGTTTCTCTTTCTTCCTGGGTTTTCTTCAATTCCTCTTCCAGGAGAGCAAGTTTCTTTGCTTTTTCTTCCAATTCTTTTTTTTCTGATTTAAGCTGCTTGAGTTCTTCTTTAAGTCGGGCATTTTCTGATGACAAACGCGAAAAGTGCTCAACTATTTGTGAAATCTTGCCCTCAAGTATTTTAATCCGCTCCAGCTCGGTTGTCAATTTAGCCTCCTTATCTTAGCTGAATTTTAAGGGAAGATTTTAGCTGAGTTATAATATCCAGCATCAGCTGATCGACCTCCGCAGCCTGTAAGGTCCGTGACTGATGCCGGAAAAAGAAGCGCACGGAAAAGCTAATTTTGCCCGGCGGAAGGGCTTTCCCCTGAAATCGATCATAAATTTTGAACCCTTCAAAATAGGGAATATTCAGCTTTTGTAGCTGCTGCTGAAGTTCCTGGTAGGTAAGGCTTTCTTCTACCAGGAAAGATAGGTCACGGCTAACACCTGGAAATTTCGGAACAGGCTTAAAGGTAAAAGCTCGGCCCGGCTTTTCCAGTAATTCTTCCAGAGAGATTTCCGCCCCGAAAGCTGTCCTTCCCAGTTCATAGTTCTGGGTAATCTGGGAATTTAGCTGGCCAAGATAACCAATGGGGTCGTTTTTCAGCAAAATTTTTAAAGACCTCCCTGACTCAAAAAATGGATGATTTTCGGGCTCAAAAGTTAGAGAATTAAAGCCTAAATAGTTTATTGCTTCTTCCACTGCTCCCTTTAAGACGAAGAAATCAGTTTCTTTACCGGGTTCATTCCAGCGTGGCGATGGCCTTATCCCTGAGGTGAGAATACCCAGATGCAGGACTTCCTGATGGGTTTCATTTTCAGTCCAGAAGTAAATATTTCCCACCTCAAAAATGTGGACCCCCTCAGCCTCACGGTTAAAATTCCAGACGGCATTTTCAATAAGCCCGGGTAAAAGGGAGGTTCTAAGAGCTGAAGCTCTGGAGGAGATAGGATTCTGTAAATGGATAGCCTGCAGCCCGGTTTGCCAGAGTCTTTCTTTTTCCGGGTCGGCAAAACTAAAATTAATTACCTCATCAAAACCCTGATGAAAAAGTATTTCCTTCAGTCGCCAGCTCTTTTCTCTTTTCTGGTCGGAAGGTAGTTCAAAATATTTGACAGGAGTGACCTCACTCGGGATTCGGTCATAACCATAAAATCTGGCCACTTCTTCAATCAGATCTGCTTCCCGCTCTAAATCTACCCGGAAACTTGGGATTTCAGCTGTCCAAACATTTTCTTTTTGTTCCTTAAGCTTCAGCCCAAGTCCAGTCAGAGTTCGCCTGACAAAATCAGCTGGAATTTCCACTCCCAGAAGTTCTGCTATCCTTTGAAGCCGGAGGGAAACCGTCCGAGTTTTCTTCTGATTGGGATAAACATCAAGTAGACCCCTGGAAACTTTCCCTCCGAAGCTGCCCAGTAGAGAAGCGGCCATAATAGCAGCCTGAGGAGCACAATTGATATCAACACCACGTTCAAATCGATAGGAGGCATCGGTATTTAAAGCCAGTTTTTTGGCTGTCAGACGGATGGATACTGGATCAAAATTAGCACTTTCAATAAAGATATCTTTGGTTTCCTCTGTTATTCCAGAATCTTCTCCTCCGATTATTCCAGCTATAGCCAGAGGCCTGGCTTCATCGGCGATGACCAGCATTTCTGTATCCAGTTCGATTAAATTGCCATCTAAAGTTTTGATTTTTTCGCCTTTTAAAGCCTTCCGAACTATAATTTTTGCTCCGCCAATTTTGTTCAAGTCAAAAGTATGAAGAGGTTGCCCCAGGGCAAAACAGACATAATTACTGATATCTACCACGTTGTTAATGGATCTTAAGCCAACAGCTTCGACTCTATTTTTTAGCCATTCGGGTGAGGGTCCAACTTTTACTCCCTTTACCACCAGACCACAATACCGGGGACAAAGGTGGCTGTCCATAATCTGAATATCGATAAATTCGGCTGTGGATTCCTCTAATTCATTAAGAGGCCATTTTTGGCTTTTAAGATTAAGACCCAATAGAGTGGCGATTTCTCTGGCCACTCCGAGATGCCCTAAGGTATCTGGCCGATTGGCATAAGTTTCAATATCATAAACTGTATCCTTGGCCGTTTTTTCTACGGATTCAACCATTAATCCAATTTGATTGAAACATTCGGCCAGTTTTTCTGGAGAAATATTCAGGTCAATAAATTCTTTAAGCCAGTCATATGATATTTTCATTTTCGGTTAAATTGCCTTAAAAATCTTAAATCATTCTCATAAAAATAACGAATTTCAGGAATCTGATAAGCGAACATAGCCGTTCTGTCTATTCCCAGGCCGAAAGCCCAGCCGGAATATTTTTCCGGGTCAATATTAACATTTTTGAAAACCTGCGGATCAACCATTCCTGCCCCCAGAATTTCTTTCCAGCCGCTGCCGCCACATACCCGGCATCCTGGGTCCTGGCCATGGCAGACAATGCATTCTATATCTACCTCGGCTGAAGGCTCGGTAAAAGGAAAGAAACTCGGGCGAAAACGCAGTTTTATTTTTTCACCAAAAAGAGCCTTAATGAAATATTCCAGGGTACCTTTTAAATGGGCAAAAGTAATTCCCTTGTCAACCACCAGACCTTCTACCTGGTAAAACATCGGCAAGTGAGTGGGGTCAGCTGTTTCCCGGCGGAATACTTTTCCGGGGATAATAATACGGATCGGCGGTTTTTTCTTTTCCATTACTCTGATTTGGACAGGAGAGGTATGGGTTCTCAGGAGCAATTTATCATTAATATAAAGGGTATCCCAGCTATCGCGAGCTGGGTGATGAGGGGGGAAATTAAGTGCTTCAAAATTGTAATAATCGGTTTCGATTTCTGGACCTTCTTCTATCGAAAATCCCATTGAAATAAATATTTTTTCGATGGTGCGCTGGAAAAGAGTCAGCGGATGGGGAGCCCCCCAATATATCTTGTTCCCTGGTAGAGTTAAGTCCTCTCCTATAATTTTCTCTGCCCCGGGCATTTTAACTTTATGTTCGATCTCATCCAGCTCTTTCTGAATCTCTTGCTTAAATTCATTGAGAGCCTGGCCGGCAGCCTTTTTTTCCTCTGGCTGAAGACTTTTGAGCTCTTCAAATAACAGAGTTAGCAACCCTTTTTTCCGGCCCAGGAAAAGCTGGCGCAGCTCTTCTACTTCTCTTATTTCTTTGATTTTTGCCGAGCGCCCGGAAAAAAGTTGCCGGTATTCTTTAATTTTATCTTGCAGACTGCTCATGTGACCATTAGGCCTGAATATGTTTAACTTTATCGACCAAAAAGGCAAAAGTTTGTGGAGCAGAGACTGCTATTTCAGCCAATATCTTGCGATCGAGCTCAATATTTAAAGCTTTTAGGCCTTTTATAAAGCGGCTGTAAGAAATTCCATTAGATTCGGCTGCGGCTTTAATTCTAATAATCCACAGCCGGCGGAAGTCCCTCTTCCGGGCCCGACGATCCCGGTAAGCATATTGAAGAGCCTTTTCTACTGTTTCTTTTGCTGTTCGATAATTGCTTTTTTTTGCTCCCCAATAGCCTTTGGCTAATTTTAATATCTTTTTTCTTCTTTCTCTTTTTTTAGAACCCCTTTTTACTCGAGGCATCTTCTTTCTCCTTTCGTAGTTTTCTCAGCAGGCAACTTAGATTTCTGCTTAAAAGTCATAAGGAAGCATCTTTTTGACAACCCGGCGATCGGCCGAGCTTAACTCAGCCTTTTTACCCAGTTGTCTAATTCTCTTCGCTGATTTTTTGGTCAGGATATGGCTCTTGTTGGCTTTTTTGTGAAGCACCTTCTTGTTGGCCGTTATTTTGAATCTTTTTTTGGCTGCTTTGTTCGTTTTTAGTTTTGGCATCTTTACCTCCTGTTTTTATGGGAACAATCAGCGCCGTGCTGGCCCAATCCTGCATTTTGACTTCGCCGTCCTGGCGAGCAATATCGGAAACATCTGCAAGGATCCGTTCCATCAGTTGGTGGGCCATTTCGGGATGAGATCTTTCTCTACCCCTTATCATTATGGTAATTTTTACCTTATTGCCTTCTTCAATAAACCGGCGGATATGCTTAAGTTTAAAGTTATAATCGTGGATGCTGATTTTCGGCCTGAACTTTATTTCTTTTATGAGAATCTGTTTCTGATGTTTTTTAGCTTCATGCTCTTTTTTATGCAGCTCATAAAGGAATTTTCCGTAATCCATTATCCGGCAGACAGGGGGGTCGGCCGCCGGGGCAATTTCTACCAGGTCCAGGCCTTTTTCACGGGCAATGGATAGAGCTTGAGGGACCGGCATAATGCCGAGCTGTTTTTTATCCTCATCAATTACTCTAATCTCTCTGGCCCTGATCATTTCATTAATCCTATGTGGTTTCTCCTTGGCTTTAGCCGGACGATAAGGTTCTCGCTGGAAAATAGTGTTCCTCCTTAAATTTTAGTTTCTAATGATTTATTGTTAATCAAATTTTTAATCTTATCTATGAGAAGCTCAACTTCTATCTGCCCTTTATCTCCCTGACCATGAATTCTTAAGGAAACGCTGTGGCTGGCTATTTCTTTATCACCCACAATGACCATCAATGGTATTTTCTGGCTTTCTGCTTCGCGTATTTTTTTATTGACTTTTTCCCTGGAATCATCTACCTGAACTCTCAGACCTTCTGCCCTGAATCTGGCCTGCAGCTCCCTGGCGAATTCTTCATGTCTTTCCGTAATGGGCAGGATTATTATCTGGACCGGGGCTAACCATAGAGGGAAGTTCCCATTATAATGCTCGATGAGCACCCCAAAGAAACGTTCCATGGAGCCCAACAAAGCGCGGTGCACCATAAATGGGCGTTGAAAAGTGCCGTCCTGGCTGACGTAGGTCAGGTCAAATCTCTCGGGTAGGTTAAAATCAAGCTGGATAGTTGTGCATTGCCAGAGTCGCCCTATGGCATCTTTTATTTTTATGTCAATTTTTGGCCCATAGAAAACCCCCTCGCCTTCATCTATCTGATAGGAAAGGCCTGAACTTTTTAGAGCTTCTTCCAGAGCTTTTTCGGCTTTGTTCCAGTCCTCAAGTCGGCCAACATATTTTTCCGGGCGAGTGGCCAGATAAACCTGATAATTTTCAAAGCCAAAAGCTTTAAGCAGCCTGGTTGCCAGGCGAATGACTCCTTTTATTTCATCTTCTAACTGGTCGCCACGGCAAAAAATATGGGCGTCGTCCTGGGTAAAACCCCGAACTCGAAGCAATCCGTGCAAAACTCCGCTTCTTTCATAACGATAAACAGTGCCAAGCTCTGCCCAGCGCAGGGGGAGTTCCCGATAAGAACGCTGTCTGGATTTATAGGCAATAATATGAAAAGGACAGTTCATCGGTTTTAATTGGTATTTAAAGCCTTCAAACTCGAGCGGTGGGAACATGGCATCATAGAATTCGGTATGACCGCTTCTTTTCCAGAGGTCAAGCTTGGCAATATGAGGAGAATAAATGAAATCATAACCATCTTTAAGATGTTCTTCTTTCCAGAAATTTTCAATTAAGTGTCGAATTATTGCTCCCTTGGGGTGCCAGATAACTAACCCGCCTCCCAGGTCTTCGCTTGTGCTGTAAAGATCGAGCTCCTGGCCAAGCCGCCGGTGATCGCGCTTTTTAGCTTCTTCTAAAAAGTTAAGATAGTCCTCTAATTCTTTCTGGCTGAAGAAGGCGGTGCCGTAAATTCGCTGAAGCTGTGGGCCCTTTTCATCACCTTTCCAGTAGGCTCCGGAAACTGAAAGCAATTTGAAAAATTTAATATAGCCAGTTGATGGCAGATGTGGGCCGAGACAGAAATCAATGAAGTTGCCCTGCTGGTAGCAGGTTACCTCAGAACCGCCCTTTTCCTGAATGAGTTCTACTTTGAGGTCCTGGCCGCGCTCTTTAAAGATTCTAATAGCTTCTTCTTTGCTGAAGACCAGGCGATTGATGGGAAGATTTTTTTCGACTATTTCCTTCATTCTTTTTTCGATGGCAATAAGATCTTCTGGGGTAAAAGGAGTATCACGGAGAAAGTCGTAGTAAAAGCCATTTTCTATAGCCGGTCCTATTCCCACCTGGATGCCCGGGAATAGCTCAGTAACAGCTTGAGCTAAAAGATGGGAAGCAGAATGTCTGAGGGTTTCTAAAGCTTCCGGGTCACCAGCAAAGACCAGAGAAATTTCCCTTTCCCTATCAGCTGGATAGCTGAGATCCAGTAGCAGACCATCACTTCTAAAAAGAATAGGACTTTCACTTATGGGTAACTCAGCCAAAATTTCAGACAGAGGTGTCCCCTTTTTTAAGAAAAAAATAGACTCCTCAACCTTAATTCTGATTAATTCTTCCATTGACTCAATTTAGTTCTTTTTTATAATATCTTACCACAGCTAAAGCTAACTTTTATCTTCAGACGATAAAAATTAGAAATACTGGTAGGCGCGGAGGGGATTGAACCCACGGCCTCTTCCGCGTCAAGGAAGCGCTCTCCCACTGAGCTACGCGCCTGCCCAGCGCTTTTTTAAGCTTCTATATATTAATTAAATACAAGCATACCTGTCAAGCTGG